>Ga0209550_10000706_pt1 | contig 31974 bp, 25 predicted proteins | sample LauGreSuBDMM15SN_2_FD_187567 | JGI IMG/M metagenome (GOLD analysis project Ga0209550, IMG submission 187567) | Freshwater lake microbial communities from Lake Michigan, USA - Su13.BD.MM15.SN (SPAdes) (version 5) | ecosystem: Environmental > Aquatic > Freshwater > Lake | place: Lake Michigan... | reverse complement strand
GCAAGAGAAGCAGCAGCAAGAGAAGCAGCAGAAGCAGCAGCAAGAGAAGCAGCAGAAGCAGCAGCAAGAGAAGCAGCAGAAGCAGCAGCAAGAGAAGCAGCAGAAACAGCAACAGCAAAAGCAAGAGAAGCAACAGCAAGAGAAGCAGCAGAAGCAGCAGCAAGAGAAGCAGCAGAAACAGCAACAGCAAAAGCAAGAGAAGCAAAAGCAAGAGAAGCAACAGCAAGAGAAGCAGCAGAAACAGCAACAGCAAGAGAAGCAGCAGAAGCAGCAGAAGCAGCAGAAGCAGCAAGAGCAGCAAGAGCAGCAGGACCAGGACAAAGACCAGGACAAGGACCAGAACAAGGAACAGAAGGAACAGGAGAAATAAATAAATGGTTGATAAATCAATCGATTAATAACTCTGCAACCCGAAAATTTAACGCACTGAATCAGAAGCAAATTGAAGGAGAAGCACAATTTAACGCAAAAGCAAAACAAGAAGCAGCAGATGCAGCAGCAGCAGATGCAACAGCATCAGAAGCAGCAAAAATAGCAGAAGCAAGAGAAGCAGCAGCAAGAGAAGCATTAGCAGCAAATGTAGAAGCAGAAGAAGCAGCAACAGCAGCAAGAAAAGCAAAAGCAGCAGAAACAGCAGCAAAAAAAGCAGCAGAAACAGCAACAGCAACAGCAAGAGAAGCAACAGCAGCGGCAGAAGCAGCGGCAAAAGTAGCAAAGAAAAAAAAAGCAACAGAAGAAGCAACAGAAGAAGCAAACGCAAGATCAAAAGCTGCAGAAGCAGCAAAAGAAGCAGCAAAAGAAGCAGAAAAAGAAGCAACAAGAATAGCAGAAGAAGCAACATCAGCAGCAAAAATAGCAGCAGAAACATTAAAAGAAAAACAAAGAATAGCAGAAACATTAACAGCAAAATCAAGAGAAGCACAAGAAAAAGCAAGAAAAGTAGTAAATTTACCCCAATCGACTACAATGTTTACCGGTGGAAGCTTAGATTTTATCGATAAATCATCAATTATTAGCTCGCTTCAAAACATCGCTGTTTATAACATCATCAAGGCTTTGCGATATAACTATTATAAGAAGGATGAGCAAGTTCATGATTTAGAGACAAAACTATTTAAAGATTATTTATTCACGACAATTCTAAGTGTAACTCTATACGCAATGAAGAGAGAGAAACTGTCAATAGGTATATTTTTAGATCAAGTTGTGTCAATGATTTTGTATTACAAGTATAAGAATGATAATTTGCTTTTGATACCTTACTATATTCCATTCATTTGAACTCTCAAATTTCTTAGAATACAGAAATTTTTATTTTGAATACACCTTAACACACAAGGGACCTATCATAGATTTCATTCTTAAAGTTGGAACATTTGCAACGTGCAAGTTGTATCACTTTAGAGGCGATGCTCAGAACGTATGCGTAGAAGCTGGCAAGCGCAACGATTATAACAATAAGCTTTTTATCAGATACTGCAACCTTAACGTGATAACAGATTTGAACGTGGATCTTTCAGAGATCACCATGAAGTCCTACCGCTTGAAGATGAAAGGTATGTTATGTTTCTTGTTTTTTAGGGTTTTTCTACTATTGATGAACTCTTTTATTTGTGTGTTTTTTAGAAAGCAAAAATGATGCTGATCACGATGAAGACAAAGATGATGGTGAAGAAGATGGTAAAGACGACAGTGAAGACGACAGTGAAGAAGATGTTAAAGAAGATGGTGAAGAAGATGGTGAAGAAGATGGTAAAGACGACAGTGAAGAAGATGGTGAAGACGACGGTGAAGACGACAGTGAAGATGACAGTGAAGACGACGGTGAAGACGACGGTGAAGTCATCGAAGTCGAACCTATACCGATCAAGAAGATTTGTGCTACTGAAAAAGGAAAGAATATTGTTACTGAAGAGGATGAGGAGATCGAGGAGGATGAGGAGATCGAAGAGGAAGAGGAAGTTGTGTTTTCAAAATCGATGCAAAAGGCCATTGAAGAGGCCACCAAAGCAGCTGTATCAAAGTTGCTTACCCCTGCAGCTGTATCTCAGCTGTATCTGACAGTAAAGAAACCCATTGACTGTGTAGCTCCCGAGAAGCGGGGTCCTAAACGTCCTCCAGCATCTTCTGATGTTCAACCGCGTGGCACCATCAATCCTCTTGAGGTCAAGAGTTTGTTAAACAAGAGACGCAAACTCATCTCAAGCGCAGAGCCTAAGAAGCGTGGTGCTCTTTCCTACGAGGATAAATACACGAATGCCTCTTTCAAGGTGGTCAAATATGAAAAGGATGGTGACACCACGAAACATACTGTTTCACATGGTATGTGTATGTGTATGTGTATGTGTATGTGTTTCATTTATGCTTTTTGTTTCTTGTTTTATATAGGTGTTGTGACTTACGTTGATAAAAATACGAAGTCATGCACTGTGTCCTTTGACACGGCAGATATCATACCAGTTGGTAATGTTCCTTTTACCAAGATTGACTATTACTTGCAACAATCAGAGTTTTTTTCTACAATTGGACCTGTGCGCAATATTATAGCCAAGTTTCTGGCGGGAAAGTCCCTTTTTACCATAGATGCACATGCGTGTCTTACTATAAAATATGCCGACACCCCTGTGGTGCCTGCGTATGAGTTTGACTCAACGGTCTTCAACTTTGTAGAGGTTTCTGTCGGGGATTGCCTATTACTTGACAAAATCACCTTTAGGGAAGCTTGTTCTCACCTTGAGATGGAGATCGTTGCGAAGGATGATGCTAACTACTACGTAAGTGTTTGTCTTTGTCTTTTATTTGTCTTTTATTTGGGTTTTATTTGGCTTTTATTTGTCTTTTATGTCTTTACAGGTGAAGTATAAATACGTAGCTTTTTCCCCAAAAGAATGGAGAGCTCATGTCGAATGGTGGTTCTCTAAGATCCTCATTAAAGACTTTGGTGCCATGGAGACAGAGTATCCTTCTCTCAAGCTCATGAAGGATGATTTCGTAGCTAAAAATGATGCATTCATCGAAGTAAACTTCAAAGAACAGAAGTTCAATGTTAGTGAGTTATGGATGGATGAATTTGACATCTACATCACTAATAACAACAAATAATCAGTTTGTAGATAGATAAAGATAAAGATACAGATAAATGTAAATAACATAAATGCATTAAACATAGGGACTGGGTTGTTCAACAGACGGACTGGGTTGTTCAACAGACGGAATTTTTGTATATACATCTACACCTTGCATGTCTCTCTGCAATTTAGCTAACTTTTGTAGGTCTTTATCCTCAATCTCAATATTGTATTTTTTGAATATTTCTGCTTTAAGCGCAGTGACGTCAGCATTAGCGTTCGCATCCTGTGTCAAATCAGAATAATTATTGTTCATAACCTTAGCAATATTATCTAATTCGGTTTTTATCGATGGAATGGAGAATATATCAGCAAACTTCGTCTGGTAAGAAGTCCTCAATTGTAAAGCCATCTCTCTTATGGTATCATTCACACTATTGAAGAATACAAGAACAGATACTCTATTTCTCTTGAAATTCTCCTCGTAATTAGCAAGTTGCGCTTGCAGAGTATTTTGACTCTCATCAATTGTGCTACCGCCCCTTGAAACTGGTAAAGTTTTAGTCTCTTGTGTAACCAATTCTTGTAGCGTTTGAAGTGTTTTCGTCAAATCTGGAATAGGATCGAAAGTGGAGAAAGTTATTTCTTTATTTAATTTATCCAGCGCAGAGCTCAATTGTAGTCTTTTATATATATCATCTAAATCCTTGAATATTTGAATCGCGTATATCATATACACGTATCTTGCATAATCCATAATATAAGTATCGAACTTGAAGAACTTCGTGTAATTGTGAATCTTTGTTAGCTTTTCTTGCAGATTTTTCTTCAAATCCCCATTAAGATTGTAATTAATAGCGCTTTTATGATCTAATTTTTCATTTAGTAAGTTCTTCAAAACTGCGATGTATTGTATCAGCAAATCATAATATTTAGTGTTTCTTTCTTGTGTGACGATTTTATAAATTTTTTTATTTCTATTTTCATTTTTATTTTCATCATCAATAATAATAATTCTTAAATTTTCTAAATAACGATAAGCGTTGTCAATTTGTTTTTGTTGATTTTGTTGATTTTGTTGATTTTGTTGGCCTTGTCGGAATTGTTGATTTTGTTGGCCTTGTCGGAATTGTTGATTTTGTTGGCCTGGTCGGAATTGTGGATTTTGTCGGAATGGTCGGAATTGTTGATTTTGAGGTATGAATTGTTGGCTACCACCTACAATATTCACTGGTTCTTGTTGATTATTGGTTCGTTGTGGTTCATTCTTAATTCGGTCAAGAACTCTAAGTACAGTTTCAAAAAATTGTACAGTTTCTCCAATGATTTTATCGATGTTTTTGATTGTATTCTCTGATGCATCACTAAAGATATAACTGGGCAATTCTAAAATAGATTTACTATCCAATGGCTGTCTATTGATATTATATCTGCTCTGTCTGGCTCCCAATATTTTATTTATTACAGCCTCTATTACTCCCATATTTTATTTATTACTAACATTATAAATAATAATGATAAATTCTATTAAATAGTTATATTCATTATAATTAATCATGAATTCCACCACTGAGAAGAGTTTTTTAAATATGCGATATACTACATTAAAATTGATGGTCACTGACGATCCACTCATGATGTATTATATCAAAAAGAACTATAAGCGTTTCACAAACATTGACACTGGCAAATTGAAGCGCTCTCTCAAGTATAAACGCTTCTTAAGAGATTGTAAATCCAAGTCTATAACAGATTTTGACGACGTGACTGTTATTAACAAGCAGAGTGGGCTTAACAAGAAAGGTAAGGCAGACAACGTTATATTCATTGACGATGGAAACAGAAAACGTATTGTTTTGGATTTTGTAAATAAAAAGAACGCTATCGCGGTTGAAACAATCGGTGGAACTCCAGGTTTTTGGATACCAAGTAACGTTTCAATAAATACAAAACAATCACTATTTAAGGTTGCTAATGAAAAAGAAACACTCAAAAAAAAAATAAAAGATGCTAATTTTCAACTAGTAAAAAAATCAAAAGATGTTAAACTAGAGTACAAACTAAACAACATAGTTGAAAAATTAACAAATGATAATGCTCAAAATGATGGAAATACAGTTTCTAAATTGCAATATCTAGATAAAGTACTAACACAGGCAAAACAAGCCATAGATGCAATTGAAAAAGTAGAAACACTAAAAGTTGATGAAGAAGTAATAAAAATGCGCGAACTTCCTGAAGAACTAAATAACTTAGAGGAAAGAGCTAAAGCCGCACTAAATGAAGCTAACGAACTAGGACTGCTAGAAGACAAACTACTAGAAGACATCAATTTACAAAACAGACTGGAAAAACTTACAAATAACATTGCACAACTTACAAATTACATTGCAAAATTTACAAATAAAGCACCCGGAACACCGCCTCGTACAAATGAAGCACCCGGAACACCGCCTCGTACAAATGAAGCACCCGGAACACCGCCTCGTACAAATGAACATAACAATTTAGCTTATTCCGATGATGATTCGGATGATGATTCCGATGATGATTCCGATACTATGTCTATTAGAGATGAAAATGAAGAACGAGAAACACTTCAACCTGCTGAAGAACGAGAAAGACTTGAATATCTGAAATATCTATATGAACAAATGTTTAAAAGTATAGAAGAATTTCTTATGAAAAATCTATGGCAAATAGGAGATAAAACAGATTTAACAGATGTGTATTTCGAGATATATGACTATGAATCAGTCGCCAAGATTTTGAATATAGATGACGAAATCAAATTTATAGAAAGTATCAATCCTGATACTGATACTGGTATTGGTACTACTACGAGTGATACTGATATTGATACTAAAATGATTGACAATGATCTTGATGGCCAAAGTGGAGGAAGATATTGTTATAATAATCCAAATGCTATTGAATATGATAAATTATTACAATTCAATAAAAACTCAAACATAATAAATAAACAGCGAATAGTTGCCGATATTTATCACGATTTCGCATCTCACTTCACAGACAATACATCTAAATTGGATTTTATGAAACAATTAAAGGAACAACTTGAAGACCACAGTATGTACAGAGGAAACATCCAGAATAACTATGCTAGATTACACAATGATTACTTGAAGCGATACTCTGAAAGTTTCCGGATCGTATTTCCAATTCTTCAAGAAACAAATATACAAAAAATATTTGGAGTAAGACCAGTTTTAGATACAGGTATTCATGGACGACTATTTCACACTATGTTTCCTGAAAAAACCGCGGAAAAAACCGCGGCTACATTTATTGATCCTATCACACAGGAATCTGATAAAACTGATGTAAAACTTGAACAGATTGCAAATGGGGACAATTTCTTTAATAAAACACCTATTGATGTTATAAACAATCTATCGAAAAAGTTTTATGCTTCATCTTATGAAAATTACTTCCAAGGTTATTATGTAGAGTTTAAAGTGAAGAAAAATAATACTAAGATAGACCCTCAGTATCAACTACAATACAGAATCAGCAACTATTTGAAACATGTAAAGCAAAAAAAAGATTCTTATATCGACATACAATTTGGATTCAATACTATTAATAATGTTAAGAATTACATCGCTGATACACGTACTAATGCTAACGCGCATTTATTCAAATTAGCTGAACAATTTGAAAACATAACTCAAAAAAAAATTAAACTCCCGGAAATAAAGCTATTCATCGTATCATTAAAATCATTTGGCGATTTTGTTCAGTTTGAATATGTTAGTAAATACAATTTTAGTTTAAAACAGGCTAAAAAGATAAGTGGTCAATCAGAAGATGGTGTGAATCACGATTCTAAATACGCTATGATGCTGACAAAAGATAAAATTGCATTCTATCACGGTGTTCATACGTGTTGCCCAGGTATTCTGGGTTCTCACTCTGACTCATCTGAAAGAACAAATGAATTCATGCAAATGCATGAAGAAGTGTATAATAGATCTTTTTCGAATTTACAAGATCATATTAAAAAAAACAAATTACAAATCCCACAAAACTCTCACGTCGGGAAGAATCATTTTGCCTTAATATTTAACGGCAACTTACCAACTTCTAATGATAATCTAAGAGCAAGATATATAAAAATTATAGATGAAACAAAATACATAATCAATCATCTTAAAGAAAGCACATATAGTGACCTTTTACGCATACTGAGTACATATGGTGACCCATACATTTACAACTCTCGTATCAAGGAGAAGAGAGGAGAAAAAGAAACGCTATTGCATAAGTGTATATTTAATGAAAAAGAATGTTATTTTATGAACAACATAAACATTGACGAAATCAATGATGAAAAGCTTGAAACTATCGTTAAAGATGTCGACAACAATTTAGACACTTTGAGAAGTTTTAATTGGCGATTTACAAGTATGACTGAACAGATTATGAAATTAAAAACAAATAACAAAATAAAGTCTTCACTCGAAAACCCAAACGTATCAGTAGGTTTAAACGCACTTACAACATATAATGATGAATATTATAATATTTTCAACAAAATAAAACTTAAAGTTACAGACTTTATCATTCATTTTTCACGTCCGCAAAGCCTTGAAGAAATATATAATGCGGAAGCAGAAATTATAGGCGTAATCAACAACAATCTTATACAGTTCGACAACAACAATCTTACATTAAAAACATTAGAAGAAGAAAAAACACAGTTCGACAACAATAACAACATAACTCTCACATCAAATGCAGAATATTTACCTTATACCGATATTACTATTGATGATCTCAATACTTTCAAAATGAAATTAAACAACCATTTTGTTGAAAAATTAAAATCGTTTGATAAGAATCATTCCGCATTAATTAATCATATTAATCAGTCATCAAATCATAACACGGAGATAAAATTCAATAAAATAAAAACGATTGGATTCCAATTCAGTATAATAAAGTTAATTACATCACAATTAAATAAAATAATACAATTGTCAAAAGATTCATATATTTTAGAACAAATTCTTAATAAATTTGTAGAACTCAATAATATATTAGATAAAGTTAATGAAATAGATAAAAAATTACCAAATGAAAATATAGATAGAAATAGTAGAAGTAAAAGCAATATTACTCTTACTGCGTCCTTCGATACCTTGAAGGAATTGAATGATAACTATAATGTTGTCTTCAAACAGTTGCAAGATTATGTTAATAAAGATGATGTTAATAGGAATGTATTTGAGTTCAATCTTCAGTCATATGAAAGGTACAATGCGCCTTATAAACCAATCACCTACGACATGGAAGTTTATAAAGCAATCAACAAAGTTGTTGAACAACGTGTCAGCCATTTGAATCTGGAAGAGAATGAGATTCATGAGAAGATGAAGCAAGAGAGAAGAAAACTCATTATGGAATTAGAGATTTTGTATAATAAAAATTTAATGTATTTTACGACGGATGATATTTTGAAAGTTGAAGTAAAAGAAACGCAAAAATTGCCTGCTTTAGGAAGTAATATTACCGATAATCCTTATGCTGATAAGGTTATATACAAGACTTTTAGAAATAAGAAATTTAAGGGAATAGTTGATAGCGTAATAGAGGTGGAAGATGATACAGATGATACAAATAATAAAGTTTATAAAGTTTATTATCACGTTACTTATGAAGATGGCGATGAAGAAGAACTTGAAAAAACCGAATTAGAACAAGATGCATTCACAATTAAGGATAAATACTATAATAAAGACTTAGACACGATAATAGGATGGGACAACGTTAAAGATGGTGACACAATAAAAGCCACAGTTCTTGCAAAATATAAGAATAAAACAATTAGTGTCTGGCGTGATTTGTATGATATTTTAAGCGAAGGAGGGTATTATAAAGTTAGCAATTTCATCAGTAATAAAAAGATTGACTCAAGACAATCCCAAAATACTAAAGAAGATGAATATTCCAAAAATACTAAAGAAGATGAATATTTATGGAGAAGAGGTAAAAAAAATTTCAAAGGCACAGATTTTGAATTTATTGTTGCTGAATATCAAACACAAAACACAGATAATGAGGAGAACTTTAGACCATATTATGTAGTGTATAAAGACACAGATCAAGATAACTTTAGTGAAGCAGAACTCAAAGATCTATTAAATAAAAATAATGGAACAGCTTTAGACGAGTTAGCTAGACGACCTAGATCCGAATCATGGGAAACGGAAACACAACCACAAAAAGTACTAAAGCTTAACGGAGGAAAAACAAAAACACTCAAAGAACAATCAAACCATATCGATAAGAAATTAGCGAAACTTTTGAAACTCAAATTAAAAATAGATTCTAAAAAATGACAAATTGTAAATGATATAAGAAGATATAAAATACATCATCAAAACAAAGATGACGCTCCCCATTTACACCATCATCATCAAAGAATTACACAGAAAGATCTCTAATGAAGAAGTATTAAATATTGACGAGTATATGAAGAAGACTGTTCCTAAGAAATTCAAGATTACTCCAAGAAAGGATGTATTGTCCCACACATATCAAAGACTCATCGCAGATGGAACACTGGCAAAGCACTCTGCGATGGACATTTACTTTGTTAAACTACCCGTTCGTTCATGGTCGGGTGTTCTCGTCGTCACTATCGTATTGCGTCCAGATAAATTCAGCTGTCCCTATGACTGCAAGTATTGCCCCAACGAAACTATAAAGAATGGTGCAATTCACGATATGCCACGTAGTTACTTATCATCCGAACCAGCCGTCATGAGAGCCATGGATGTTGATTTCGATATCATCAAACAGTTCAGAAGCCGCATCAAAACACTCCGCGAAAATGGACATGAAATTGATAAGGTTGAAATCATCGTATTGGGAGGCACATTCTCATCCTATCCCAGAGACTATCAATATGAAGCTATGAGGGATATATTCTATGCAGCAAATACACAGAACCAATGCCAAGCGCATCAGACTTATGTAAGAGACCCCTTATCTCTGCAAACAGAACAATACCTGAATACAGACACAAATTCGCTCAAAATCATTGGTATCAGTCTTGAAACTCGCCCTGATCAGATTAATAAACACGAACTGAGACGTTTCAGAGAATACGGCTGCACTAGGATTCAAATAGGCGTTCAACATACGGATAATGAGATTCTCAATATTGTTAATAGAAAGCACGATACTGAATGCAGCATCAAAGCTATCAAGCTCATGAAAGATTTCGGATTCAAAGTTGATATCCATATCATGCCTGATCTGCCTGGAGCTACCCCCGAAAAAGATAAGCTTATGTTTGATGAAATATTCGCGACGACCAAGTTCTGTCCAGATTATATTAAGATATATCCATGTCTCGACGTGACCTATACAGAGATAAGGAAATGGAAGGAAGACGGTCGTTGGACACCTTATAGCGAGTTAAACGGAGGAAAAGATCTCATCGATTTGATTCTCTACGCTAAAAAGAATCTGATTCCTAAATGGATTAGAATCAACAGGATTCAAAGAGACTTCCCAGAAGAACATACCAATAACTCATTTAAAGGATTTTTATCAGACACTCACAAGTCTAATCTGAGACAACTCCTCGATGATAGGATGAAGAAGGATGGTGTTTCGTGCAAGTGTATTAGATGCCGCGAAATTAAGAATAATGCCTACCACATGCGCGATGTTTGGGCTAACATCATTACTTATGAAGCTTCTGATGGAGTCGAAAAGTTCATTAGTTATGATGATAATAAAAATGACAGACTTTTGGGATTCATAAGACTGCGAATGCCTCCTAAGAGCAGTGAGCATTTTATTCCAGCTTTACGAGGAGCAGCACTTATCAGAGAACTTCATGTCTATGGTAGCTTAAAGAAAGTCAAAGTCGCAAAAGCATTTAAAGAAAAAGGAGACGTATCAAAGCCACAACACAATGGTTTCGGTAAAAGACTCATTATAATGTCTGAAATCATCGCGTGGTGGTATGGATACAAGAGTATTGCTGTCATCTCTGGTATTGGTGTAAGAGCATATTACAGAAAAATGGGATATGAATTAAAAGATACGTATATGGTGAAGAAGCTGACCTTTATGAGTATTTTATATACGATATTAAGAATTCTTGTATATGCAGTTATGTATGGTAATTTTTGTAATTTTGACTGATTTTAAATCAATAATAATCATCATAATATTGAAAGGAATCAGTAATATTTAAACCTTGTTGAGTAAATACTGGCCATTCATTTTCTACTCTTCTATACGCAACTATGTTATTATCACCTGTGTATGTGTATTTTTTACCATTTTTTCTATGACTATTATCAGTAAAAACATAACACTCCTTTTTATTTTTTTGATTTTTTTAATATTTGTAAATAAATAATGATAAAACAGTGGTTATCTTTTAGGAATATTACTTTTATTATATTTCTTATCATATTCATACTATATGCGATCCGTATAATCGAATTTAATCCAAGACTTTTACCAATCATAATGCTTGTATCAGTGTATCTATTGACGTGCAAGAACTGGAAGATCTTCTCAAAGGAAAACAGAGAAAGCTTCTCAAGTACCCTCGGAACAATCAGCATACCAGCTAACTTAATAGTTACAGGCAAGCTGACTGTACAAGGGATAACCGAATGCACAGATATAACAGCTACGGGCAACATAACAGCTACTACGGGCAACATAACAGCTACTAAGGGTAACATAACAGCTACTACGGGTAACATAACAGCTACTACGGGTAACATAAAAGCTACGGGCAACATAATAGCTAAGGACATAGAAGCTACGGGTAACATAAAAGCTAAGGACATAGAAGCTACGGGTAACATAAAAGCTACGGGCAACATAACAGCTAAGGACATAGAAGCTACGGGTAACATAAAAGCTAAGGACATAGAAGCTACGGGTAACATAAAAGCTAAGGACATAGAAGCTACGGGCAACATAATAGCTACTACGGGCAAAATAATAGCTAACATACTAACTACGAGCAAGATAGAGAATAATACAGGCAAAATAACGATAACAGCTAAGGACATAGAAGCTACGGGCAAGATAACAGCACCGATTGTGGATGTTAATGATCTAAACGTTCATACTTTAGGTGCCAAAGGTGATAATACTATACTTATGAAACAAGGTTTGAAAATACAAAACAATGATGGAAAAATCAGAGTTGCATACGATGGAAATACAGATTTCAATGTTTTGCGAAGTGATTTTGACATTAACTATAAAATTGCATATAAAATTGCAATTAATCCTACTGATCCAAATAGATTAGAAATTGCCGGACCTGTGTCTTTTTCGAGTAATGTTCATTTCTTTGAAAATTGTGAGTTGTTTGATTTTAAAACATTCACATTCAACAAAGGAGCATTTCTTAAATTTTTTGGAAAGGATATGGAAGAAGCACATCACTCCGACGGAACTATAGGATGTAATATACACGGCCAGCCAGGTTTAAATATAGTAGGTGTAGGAAAACGTAGACGCACATATGTATGGGGAGATGTCAATCTTCTGCACGGCGATTTAAATACAAGCGTTGTAAATACACATGACCTTGTCGTTGACACCTTAAAAGGTCGTGCTTGGAAAGACAACCTGATAAATCACATTAGACTCGAAAATAATTTAGTCTTTAAATATGATAATGATAGAACAAAAATTGACAGCTCAGGATTCACTGCAAAAGGAGGAGTTATAACTACACATGACCTTTACGTCGACACCTTAAAAGGTACTGCTTGGTCTTTCGATCCTAATCGGCAAAATAATATTCGACTCCAAGATAATTTAGTCTTCAGATACGATAATATTGGTACTTTAATTAATAGCTCACATCTTGACCAACACGTTCTCTCACTTCATGTTGCTGGTAGAAGATGACAACTTATAATGACATTGTAAATTATGATGATCCCCGCCTCAGAGGAATGGACAAAAAATATCACTGTTGGAATGATGTCCCAGAAACATATTATTTCTTAAAAAAAATTATACCCTTAAAAATCTATACCCTAAAAACATCGTAATAATGATTCAACATATTATCAATATCGTTCTGATTGATCTCAACTGTTCCCTTTTGTACTTTTAATTGATCGTTAATGAATTTCAATCTCACGTAGTTCGGATCATCAAAACATATTCCACTCGATTTAATGTATTCTTCTGTTATTTTTTTTTTATAGTTCTTTCGTGTATCTGCAAACAGGGTGCTATTTAATAACTTGCCAACACCGCAAGTGATTGTAGTGGGATGATCAACACACACTGCCTCTTTAGAAACAGGCTGATGTCTCTGTGACTTGATGAAAGCATCATATTTGGTATCATCTAAATACATGCCCTCGTTGCACTTTATTTCATCTTTTGTCAAGTGTGGTTTGCACTTCCTTGTGAATTTGCTACGAATGTTCAAGTCTTTCTCAGAATAATAATAGCTATTTATCTTATCCAAATCCTTAGGAACTTTAGTTTTAGCCGTATGTATTTCATCACAATCCGCGATCTTAGCGATCTTATTGTGCGTAAAAGAAATAGTGCTTTTCTTACCTTCATTTAGGTCTATTTCACCATTAAATGGCTCCACCACATCAGTTATGAACATCCATTTCATATCGTTTTTATTCTTATTCATATAAAATATTTAATGTCTGTGCTACACCTAATATTTTGTATGAATATTATTTAGAGCACATCTGGCTCATCCACCTCTGGCTTAGGAACATATTCAGGGTCTGTATAGAAGAATTCAAGCTCAAACACATTCGGAGACGTCTCATATCTCGCGATGTGATTGATATTCGTATCTTTATCATTAATCATATTTGAGAATTCCTTTTGTAATTTGTTTTCATAGTCAAACAATTTCACAGTGCCCTTAAACTCACTGTTGGTATTTATGATGATCTTCTTAAAAGATACAGGAGGATTAAATGTCTTATTAAAAGAATATTGTAAGTTTGGATGTTCATTTACTTTATTAGATGTATCGTATGTGATAATATTATATGTATTACTTCTTAACGTATTTATAACATCCAATCTGTATGTTTCATATCCGAAAAAAGAACACTTATTGGTCTGTGCGTTAAAATCAATACCCAAACAACCCTGTCTGGCATCACACAAATTCTTACAATCATTATATGATCGCACAAGCGTATTGTCATCATGTATGCGAGGTAATATCTTATTAGTCTTGCCATAATTTTCACTGGACTCACACACTACCTGTGCAGCGGACTTCTTATTCAAATGTTTAGCTTCACATGCGATGTTATTATAATTTTTACACGCAAAATTATCTACAGGATCATAATACTGAGTTTCATAATTGCAATCTTTTAGATTCGCATTATAAATATTACATTTATTAATCTCCACAATATCTTTCTGTTCGCAGTGTAAAATAATAGAAAGGTTCTCTAACACAATCGAATAATTTCCAGAATCGGCAAATAAAACGATGTTATCATACTCATTATTGAAGATGTCGAACGCATTAAAGAACGTTTCTTCTGTATTAGTTTCACCATCAAAACGTTTTTCTATGGGATAGTTTAATTTATTGATGACGTGTCTTGCTATAATCTCCTTATTCTTTTTCTTAATCACTATCATAGGTTTAGTCTTGAGAAAAAAGGCATTTGTGATTGACAACGCGGTAGGTGTGGTAATGACGTCATCGGTAGATTTGCAAGTATATTTAATTGATAAAGCCACACATTTAGCGAATCCTTTCATAGTAAAATTATTAAGTTTTGTATATTTATACTCAGCGCTCGTCGAATTCTCTCTCAAAGATAGGGACCCTACATTAAATGTCATATCATGTTTATACGTGACGTTGCAGGGATTACACTCTCTGTCTGTTACGTTTATCCATTTCTCAGGTAAAAGATATTTCTGCATAGGTTCAGTTTTGACCACCACGCAATTTTTAGTCACAGGTTGTTTATTAGCTGGATGACCGTCTCTATACCATAAATCAGGATTATTAAATTCGAAATTTAATTTATATTTATCGCTTTCACTCTCATATTTATATTCAATTTTACTAATAAGCACATCCTCTATTGGATTTTTGCTATCTAAAACACAATCTTTTGTATTAATTGTTATGATAGATTTCTTAGGATCACTTATTGGATCCACGAAATTTACCCTATTATATTCATTAGCGGATTCATCTTTCTGATAGAATTTTTTATCAGTCAATTTTGAACAATCTGAGTCACAAATCGTGATTAGTAGTTCCCTCAACGAAGCCTTTGTCTTCCCTATAGTATGAATATATGGCATATATTGAAATCTCTTCGTCTCTTCCAGAGTGATTTCCTTAGGTGCAATCCTTTTGTATACAACCTCATACGCATCCTCATTTATGATTTTCTTTAAATACCTTTTGTATATTATGTCAGTCAGCGGCATGTTGCGGTTATTGACGATCCCGTTGATGGCTCTCTTACAAATGAACTGATCGTCGAAATCGAATACACCGCGGACATCTATGATGACGTTCATGTCCTTTTGAAGTTTGTTAAGATCATTGAAAGTCATCGTTTTTAGCTGCATATTGGTGATATTGTCGTGATGATAGAAGCAGATATATTGTGCGTTGGGAACGGTAACCTGTTGAACATTATTCTTCAGTATATCAATGGTCGAGTCATATACCACATTATCTACAGTCTTTAAAGTCACTGGAGCGGTCTTGAGAAAGTTACCAAAAGTCTCATTTGAGAGGCATTCCATAGTCGTAAGATTTCTATCAATTATTCTCATGTGATTGAAATCATTCTTGAACTCGAACATATCTTTCTCATCCTGTACAGCCATCATATACCAGCATTTAACTTGATCACATTGACCTTTAACACAGATGACGGCATTCTCTCTATACAAATTGTTGATACCAGTAAAGACACCTTCACCCTTACATAAGTGGTCTTCTATCTTTATGGGCATCGAATTGAATTTTTCTATGATTGCGTTAGGCTTATTTTTATTTTGATAGATACATGATAATGACATCAACAATAGTATTATTATAGAAAAAAACACACCTAATATAACATACATAATATTAATTTAGAATAACATAAAAATAACACAAACAACATTTATTTTTTGATATCAAGCTTACTGGTAGCCGTTAAATCTCTCGTAGTCCATAAATCGTGACAATCAGTAGGAAGATTCTGTTTAATGTCGAAACCTGTGCACATCTTAAGTCTGATGCCCTCAGCCTTCAAAGACACTTTGTCATTTAATCGTATGAAGTGTTCAACATTATTAGAATTATTGGTCTGCGCATTAAGATTCGTTCTAGTAATCTGTGCTTTTATAAGACCATCGAGAGATTGTTTAGTCTGTTCAATTTCTTTTGTTATACCTGTTATATTATTGGTATTCGATTCAATTCGTTGGTTAATATTCTCTAATTCAGTAGAAGTAGCAATTTTAAGCTTCTTTAAATCCTTGATTTTATCATCTCCCACAATTTCGTTTAGGCGCGCCTGATTTTCACTATTAAGATATATAACATTATCGGAACCATTCTTTACAATGGGCGCATAAGTATTCGATACAAACTCCTTCGTGGGATATTCCTTCTTAATTTTTGTGATGTAATCAGGTAGACTTACATTAGTTAAACCAGTATCAGTCCTCAAGATAAATTTGTTTCCTTCCTCATCCAATGCGATGTTTTTAATACTCTTATTTGTGGATTCTTTCAAGCTACTTATCTCTTTAGCATTATTATCAATAGTAGCTTGCATGTTATTCAATTGACCAGTAGTTGCAATATTCATTTGTTTCATATTTTTAATCTTGTCGTCACCTACGATATCATCCAGGCGCTCCTGCTTAGCTCTATTAAGATAGACAACAACATCCTCGGAACCATTCTTCACAATGGGCGCATAAGCATTCGATACAAACTCCTTCGTGGGATATTGTTCCATTTTTAGTTCCGTCTTAATTTTTGTGCTGTAATCAGGCAGACTTACATTAGTTAAACCAGTATCAGTTGTCAACATGAATCTGTTTCTCTCCTCATCCAATGCAATGGTTTTTATACTCTTACCAGTGGAATCTTTCAAGCTACTTATCTCTGCAACATTTTTATCTATAGTGGTCTGCATGTTATTTAATTCATCAATAGTTGGTATATTCTTCTGTTTTAGATTTTTAATGATGTCGTCGCCTACGATATCATCTAATCGCTTTTGCTTTATTTCGTTCAGATAAACGATCCCTGTGTCATCTTTACTTATAGGCGCATACATACTTGCCACATCAGTTGTCTTAGCGTATTGATCCATGCTTGGTATTGGTAGATCAACAATATCTAATTGTCCTTTTGTATTCGTCAGCAATAATCTGTTATTCTCCTTATCCAATGCAATTTTGGTAATACTTCCCATATCATCTATTTTCACCTGGCCCATACTCGTCCAACCTTTACCATCAGATCTATTCACCTGGATGATGTTGTTGTCGGTAAGCTGAATATCGATGATCGGCTTTATTTTTGTCAATTCGCCAAGTGCATCTGAAGCAGCCCCCTTAGTCTCATATCTGGCATCTAAAAAGTCAGTTATAGATTGCGTGTTGTTTTTGCTGTTCATCTTAATTTTTTCTAAGGAATTTCCACTCAATATGATTTCGTCAGCTGAAATTGTCTTTGATCCAACACTATCAACATTTATAGATCTAGGCAAATATTCGTTGATCTTTAAGTGCATGTCATTTTTGATATCTTTATATAAATCATCTTTGTTATTTTTATTATAAAATGTATTATTCTGCTGAATACCTAAAGTTTTAGAATATGCTTCAACATTATCTTTCAACTTATTAATCTCTTCTTTTACATTTATTTTTCCACTTTCATCCCCTATAAACATAGAAGGAGACGTGACTGCCATAGGGTAAAGGTGCTTACCGTTAATTTCAGCTCTCACTTGTTCAGGTATTTTGTTGTCCTCCTTTTTATAAGCATTTATTTTGTCTTCGATGAAACTTCCTAGTCCCTTATTATTATTATCTTTGATGTTGTCGAATTTATTGAACCTTACAGTCGTATCATTGAAGTTCGCGCCTTGATCGTTGAAATTGAATACACTGTCATCATTCGCCCAATTCACTGCAGTTCTTGATAAGTTCATGGTTCCATATCGCATCGACATGTTCGCATCATCCATACCAATATTAACACCTTCTTTGAATTTCATGGCTTTATTCGGTTGAATAAAAGGCCCCGATGATTGAAAATCTTTCTCATACATAGGGACAGTCTGAGGGAAAACACCGTTATTATCTAAACCCATCGTCTTCTTCACCACGTCTGAGAACTTGACTCCATTCACCACCAGTTCCCGAGAGAGTGTGAGATTGTCCGCGCTGACATCACGCGCTTTCAAGTTATTATTGGAGACTTTGTTAAGGATCGTATCGCTCGACACATAGTTGTTGAAAGCGCGGTTAAAATCATCTTGAGAATTAGTTACTTTGTTCTTGATATCAGACGTATTTTCATTGATTTTAATTTGTAAATCACTATTGTCTTTATTCAAACTCTGCAGAATTTCCAGCTTAGTCTTCACAGCATTTGCCTCGATTCTCTCAGTGTTCTTTGCAATTCTGTCATTCAAGTCTTTTAGGGTAATCTCGCCGCTCAAACCACCATTGATGCTCTGAAGCATCCTCTTCAATTCGTCATTATTTTTCTTTATAGAATCCACGTTCATATTCATCTTGGAATCTATATCGGTAATATCCTTTTTAGATTTTTCCACCTCCTTAAATATATCTGTTGATGGCATGACTTGATTGATCTTTTGGGGAATATCAACCATTCTAAGATATTCATTTTGAATATCCTTTATCTTATTCGCGTTATCGGTTATGTTGGTATTAATAGTATTGATAGAGTTTTTATTAGTTTCCGTTTGCGCAATAAGTGTATTCATGTTGTTATACTGTGGCTTAGAATCGAAGTAGAGTTTGTTTATTTCAGATTCCAGATTGTTCTTATCAACAAAGGTGTTTTTATAGAAAGTATCTCTTGTATTAATATCATTTTGAATGCCAAAATCAGCTTGTTTATAAGCGTTCATCAGGTTGTCTATGCGGGAATCTGTGTTTTCCCCTATTTGTTTGATGAGGTCCTTTGAAGATTTATCGAGAGTTTTGCTGTCTAAGAATATTCCAGAGATTTTCTGGTTGATGAGGTTCAAGTTACTGTTATAGAGACTTGTAGAATAGTCATAGTTGTTCTTCAGTTGAGTGTTCGTCTGAGATTGAAAGAGTCCGTAATCCGCCATTAGGTCTTTATGGGATGAAGATAGAAGGGAATGATTCGTATTTATGGTGTCCAGTTCAGATTTATTGAATATCTTATAATCGTCGAGACTCTTTTTGATGGTATCAGCTCTCTTATTAATTATTTCATTGTTAGTCCTCATAGTGTCTGTCATTCCGATGACGTTGGCATTGGTGATATTTCTGAAACTTTTTAAACTTGAATCGACATTCTCAGTTCGCAATTTAGATTCGTATTCAACTTTTTTTAGATTTTCCCTTATATCCTTGTGTTGCCCTACAATCTTAGTATCATTTTCGTTGATTTTTTTTATCATTGCGATGATTTGTGCTTTTGTTAATTCATTATTAGCGAGTATCTGTTTGTCCATATTATCAGATTTGGATCTGATCGATGATATGTTTTTATTATTCCTAGTGATGAATAACGTCGAGGAAGAAGCTATAGCTAATGTTATGATAGAAACAATGATAGAAAGTGCCTGATACATTTCACACTATTATATTATTAATCACAAAAATAAATTTTCAATAAAAAAGTAAAAAGTTAAGATGCGGATAATAATTTCCTAAATTCTGGAACTGACGTTATGTTCTTCAACCACTCATTAGAGTCAGGCAGACTCACTTCGTTCTCTATGTTAGACAGAGAAATTGCAACATCTTCTTTGTTTACGACGCGTATTTGTGCGTCTTCTTCTAATACGTCCATAATGAAATTAGTTTTATCGTTGATAAGCCTGTCATTGAACATTGTCGATTCGATGACTTTGTTCAGATTGCTAATATCTTTTTCCATGTAGCTGTGCATGTCCTTCCTCAGTTGATTCATTAGTCTTCTGTTGTTGTATATAAAGTATACGAGAACCAATAGTAAAATAATGTTCATTATAAAACCCAGTATGATGATATCGTTCAACATATTTTATTTTTAAATTATGAATAGAAATAAAATAAAAGATACCAACATATATCAAATAATTTGTATTTTATAAGGCAATGTTGAGTTAATGACATAGACGGCTATAGATAAGGCAATTGGCAACACCAGTATTTCAGGTTTCACATTCGTATTACCATTTATCATCTCGTATATAATTCTCGCAAAGATTCCAAATAGAACTATCAACACTGCGCCTTTAAATATATCAGTTATGATATCTTTTTTCTCCTTCGTGTTGAAGGTCTGTTTCTGTAAGATGACGTGTGCGGACATCTTATTTACTTTTTATAATTATATTTCTTCGGGAATCGTGTTAATGGTGTTATTGTTGGTGTTATTGTTGGTGATTTCATTAGCATTTAACAAATACCACACATTCAGCGAAGTAGTTCTACCTGGTCTCTGCGCTCTTCCTATGATCTGTGTTTCAATATCGTTATCGAACTTGTGAAACAATACGACGTCTGTAGTGTTCTCAAGATTAAGCCCGCTACCGTATGCGTGCGAATTCACCAACAGCACTTGTAAGTCTCCGTTGCGATATTCATAGACATTCTTGTTAATAGAATTGCCCTTTAACTTGGCATATTTAATACCAGATGCTTTCAATGAGTTCTCTATATCAACGAAACTGTTATCATATTCAGAGAAAATAAGCATCTTTGTATTGCTTTTGATGTCCCTCAACATCTTATTAAATTGCGCCAGTTTTGTTGGGTCTGGTTCTTCTATCATCTGGTTAAATTCGGGATCCTTGACGATGAATATGTCGTTCTCAACATTGATATCTTTCTTACACAGAGGGCACGCGGGTTTTCTTTTTAACCATTCCGTTAAACACTTGAGACAGAATGCATTATTACAGCATTTCGTTATAGTTTTCGTGGTTTGTGTATCCAAACATATCATACAAAGTTCGCTCTGTAGGATTCGATCTTCTATAAGTTTCATTTTGTTCAGTATAGATTCTTGTTCTTGCTCGAGTTTTTGAATCTTTCGTCTCTTAATCTCTTCACTCAAATAGATGGTCTCATTCGCGATCCTTAGTTCTACGTTGATGTTATTAAGTTTGATGTTTAAGCCTTGTTTAACGGCATTGATGATATTTGATTCTGTGTCGACATTCTCTTGATTAACATATGAAATTGCCCCTAAGGTATCTCCAGCGTTTAAGCATTGGATGATATTGGATTGCACAACACCATTCAGAATGGATATGATGCCGCTATCCTTACACTTGATAATGTGTCGGTTTAACTCTGGGAGATTAAAAGATTGCTCTACATATTCATCACTGTTTCTGATGACAATTTTGTCTATGAGTCTGTTGAGAACTTGGTTCTTTGTCTTATAGAAACTCATGAATATATTCTTGACGTATGCGTTATTAGAGATACCTGAGCTTATTAAGTAACTGTTCTCCCAGTTTCTGTATTCATAATTCCATCGTGGGTAGGGATTCAGTATGTTCTTAAAGGAAGCACTGACGAACCAATAGAAATTTGCAGGGATGTGCTTGGCATTTGGTGTGTTCATGCTGTCTGCTTCGTCGAAGAATACTCTATTCACGAAATAGTTCTCACTAAAGATGTGTTCTTGCACTTTTCTATAGAAAGTCCCGCTGATCAGAATGATGTCAGATTGTTTTAGTTTATCATCTAATTTGTTTAACGCCTTCGTGGTATTAACTATATAGTAAGTGAAGTTTGGATTGGCAGCCTTGATGCAGTTGTCCCATTGTTTGATTATACTGTGAGGGACGACAATCAAGTTAGCGTTACATTTGGTGTATTCGTGAGATGTGTCTTTGAGTTGCACATTGATGTTGTTGAATCCATACATCTGTGTATGTTTGAATTGAACGAGTGGTCGTTTGTTGGTTTCTATCAAAGCTAAGATTGAGAAGGACTTTCCACTACCTACTTTATCGGCGATCACTCCTATGTTTGACTTGATGTTTTCGAATCGGCAGTCTAAATATTCGTCGTCTGTAAATTGAACACCGTTGTTTTCTAAATCTATGCATTTACTAACTAGGGATAGTTGATGATTCTTTAGTTTAATTTTCCAGTTCAAGGGTTGAGCTATTTGATCACTATTATCTGTGATTTCATTGACATAATATTTCCTATCTGCAGAAGGCATTATTATATTAGTTTTAAGTTATTTTTTTAAATAATACAGACGAAAAAACGCATTTATTTGTTGTTGTTGATCTTAGACATTGCGCCTTGATGCAGTTGTCCCATTGTGTCCATGATGCCACTGACAAACATATTGAAAGGGATTATACCGTTGAACAAGCTCATCTGGGTTAGGATATCGGTGTAGGCACGTATTGCTCTCAGTCCGTCGTCTTTATAGAGGAAGAACTTTTTGGAATACATGATGTTGGCGATTATGGAGCCGTGCACTGCCATCGATATGAGATATAGGACGTAATCTTGGGCGAATTGAACAGCAATCATTGATAAATCGACCCCTTCTTTTAATGTCATCATGGTGTTAACTAATAATCCGATAGTGGTCATTGATATGACAGTTATCAGTATCTCTATACCTAAGAATAGAAAGAGCATATTTACCAAAAGAGGTGGATTTTCGTGTCTCACATAGACTTTTTCTGTATATATTTGAGAAGTGTAGTTTGAGGCGATGGTAATTGCGGCAATTGATAGGGCGAGCTTTATTACTTTCATTGCAGCAAATACTCCTAAAACTGTCTTATCCATTTGCTTATTATTTATATATTATAAATAAAAATAAAAAGGATGGATGAATCATTTGATGGTGGTGCACCAGCTTTCGCAGCTGTTGCTGCGAAGAGATTTGCTAAGGAAGCTGCGAAAGTTGCTGCTAATCAGGGAAAGCTGTTTGTAAAAAATCAGAGACAGGCCCTTGAGAATGCTGCTAAGAATATCGATATGAACAAATTAATTAATCAGGGACAGCAGTTTGCAAAGACTCAGGGACAGACCCTTATAAATAATGCGAGAGCTGCTGTGACTGATTTAAAGACTCAGGCGACGGGTTTCATGAAAAACAGTATGAATAATATGCAGAGTAGTTTAGCCGGTGTAACGAATACAGCTACGGATGGAGCGAATACAGCTACGGATGGAGCGAATACAGCTACGGATGGAGCGAATACAGCTACTGGTATTGAGAAAAGTGCTCAGAGTAATGTGGATAGCATAACGGCATCATATAGTATAAAAGGCATAATGTCAAATGTCTATGGACAACATCCTATAATATATATATTAGCGTTCAATTTTGTTTTAAGGGCTATTCTTCTTGTAAGTTTCCGCATAAAACCTAAGGCAAAGGATAAGATTCACTTGGAACATTCTAAAAGTGCGTTGGGTATTTCTCTAGCGTCTTTATGTATAGCAGGATATATACATTATGTGAATATGACTGCGAATAAACAAAGCAAATATAACGAACAGCTAAGTGTGTTGTTATTCATTCTTCTATATGTTGTGATCCTATATGATTTGTTAATACCACTGTTTCAAAAACATAAGGGTAAAGGTAAAGTAGCTAAACAAGGTTCGTTAGCTGGTTTGATTCTTCTTCCAGGTTTCCTTTTATTTTTGATGTTATTTGTATCAAAAGAAATCGATGCGAAGATGAAGCTGGATGTTAAGATTCTAAATAATAATAGTATGCTGATGATATTTTTTACGTTAGCAGCATCTGTCTTCATATCGATTGTGAGTTTTATCACTTTATATACAGAAGAAATAGCAAATAAAAAGACTTCAGAAGAACAGGTTAAACTCATGAAATCATATTATATCATGTTGATGATTGCGGTGTTCATCTTAGCGCTTGTTATTGAATATACTTTGAGTAAATAGATGATGATGATGATGATGATGATGATGATGATGTTTTGTCTGATTTTAATTTTCCAAAATTTTAATTTTAATTTTAAATTTTCATCATCATCATATCAAAAACATTTTTCTCTCCCATACCCGTCATTAAGTATGTCTTATATAGCAATCAGCGAGGTAAAAATAGAACTCAAATAACAATGAAAGCTACACACAGTTTTCGCGACTTACATATGAGATCCTTCGATAACTGTATAAGGAATATATCTATAGAATGTATATGAAAACTCTTTATAAAAGTATATGAATACAATACTATCTTAGCCAAAGGCTATATCTGCTATAAAGTCTATATTAATCAATAAATAACCTTATATAGTTATTAGAGAATCCCTTATAAATCCCTCGAGAAGTCCATATGGATTGCGCGAATGTCATTTACATTGATGGTTGAGATCCAATTTCATTTTCAAAAAATAAAAAATAAAAAATCATCATCATTGTCATCATCATATTAATATTTGGCTGCGCAACATTCGCGACTTACATATGAGATCCTTCGATAACTGTATAAGGGATATATCTATAGAATGTATATAGAAACTCTTTATAAAACTATATCAAGATACAGGGTATGTAGCTTCGCAATGATAATGATTACTGTTATTAACATATTAATGTCTAAAGAAAATTATATGGATATGTTAGAAAGTTCCTTATAAATCCCTCGAGAAGTCCATATGGATTGCGCGAATGTCATTTACATTGATGATCGAGATCCAATTTTATTTTTAAAATTCAAAATTCAAAATAAAAAATAAAAAATAGTTTGATGTCTCATCATCATCATCATCATCCTTTTTTTGAAACATATAATCCTAAAACTATAAACATATTAAATATCATTTTCATTTTATCATCCGATATCTTAACAAACTGCTGTAAAGAAAACAGAACCGCCATTATAACACTCAAGATAATCCCAAACTTCTTATTGAATAGTTCAACTATAGCCAAAGTTATCTTAGAAACATCACCTGTCTTCATGTAAGACGCCGCAAACAACGGTATCGAGTAAAACATCACAGACAAAATCCATGATATACTTGATTTTAATATCACATTATTCGCTATATGCTTCTGAAAGACTTGCACCTCATGAGTTAGCTTAGTTCGTATCAATAATAATCCAAAAACCACTATGGCAATCGCACCTAAAACTATTGCAATTTTTATCGGATCAACCACCATAGATATAGCACCCATAAATACTATTATAAATGGAATGAAAATTATCACAAGATTCCAGTTGAAGTTGAGTATGAAATTTACAATAGAAGTTATCATCCTATCTATAGAACCAGCATTCGCACTCGATGTATTCGTAGGCAACGCATTTTGTAGTGCACTCATCACAGTAATAGCAATTAATAGGTATCGTATCAGATCTTTGTCTTCCAATTTATAATCAGCTTTCATTATGAAAGACAACACAAACACTAAAAAGAATGAAAACAACTGAAAATAAGGTGAGTATTTCTTCTTTGAGTTATACATGATATTCACATTTAAACTAAACGATAATAACACGATTATAAGGTATATAGGAAAGACATATAGAGCATTCTCAAGAGATTCCTTCATGTAATAACCAATCTTTTCGTCTAAATCATCCAGGACCATGCCAGATAGATAAGAAACAACATATCCCATCCATTTAAATATATAAAATAGTAACATGATGTAGATCAGCGTGTATACATATACAATTATATACATCAGAGTTGAGGTATCTTTTGAGAAGGTGACGTCCCTGAATGTTCTATATGTGAGCAAATTTGCTATTATCAAGATGAATATGAAGCCTACCATATATTTTGAAGGCATCTTCTTAGACATTGATGATGACATTGATGATGACATTGATGATGACATTGATGATGGCAACTTAGGCAACTGCAATTTAGGCATTGACATTGATGATGACATTGATGATGACATTGATGATGACATTGATGATGACATTGATGATGGCAACTTAGGCAAAGGCAACTTTTTTAAAATATTCATCATTTTTACTAACTAACTATTACATTAAACACATATTATTTAACAGTGGCTTTAATAATCCACGCCAACACGAAGAGTGAGACTGGATACATTAACTTAATAAGAGTTTCCTTATTTCTGGACAAATTTGTGTTTTCTAAGTAATCTCTTAACATTTCAGAGAGCGTCTGGTGCATACTCAAGGCAAATATAATAATTAAAGCTATACTTAAAAAACGTATCATCTCACGCTGTTTGCTCAATATTCTATCGAAAATTGACCTCCTCTCATAACTTTCTTTATATTCCATTTGTTTGCTTCTTTTTTGATTTTCTATCTCTTTCTTCAACAACTGCATCTGATTCTTGAGCTCAGTTTCATTGATGTTTTGAAGTAATTCAGATTGATTATATATACTCGATTTATCCTGCATAATCTGACGAGGGAGCTGTTGCTGCGGCTGCTCTTGAAGTTGAGGCCGATGTTGCTCTTGAGGTCGATGTTGCTCTTGAGGGTCTGGATATTCAGTGCTCATGTTCGGGGAATATTCGACATTAGTAACCTTTTTGTCAAAATCAAAGCTATTGACATCAACTGTCTCTGGTTCGGAATAGGCTGAATATAAATCTGTTCCAAACTGTGCATTCATTTGAATATGTATTTATTTATAAGAAGGTAATTTATTCATACTTCAATTTCATGTCAAAGCATTTACATAACCTCTGTAGCTCATCTTCGTCAATAGAGTGCACCTTATATCCCCCATATTCACATAGTGCCAACTCCATTTTTGCAGATTGCTTGTTTCTAAATACTTTTATCTCATTGGTAGTCGTAGTCTTAACTTTGATGTTCGTCAGAGTATAGCACGAATAGTTGGTGAGTTTCTTAGGATAGAAGTTGTCGGAGATGATGTAGATCTGTGCAGGTATAGTCTGCATATACCGTATAGGTATATAAATCTCCATAGAAGCATAATGAAATGAAAAATATTATAGTCTTATTATAAAATAGACCGATGGTGTTCACTGTTAATTTGGAGGAGTTAAAAGAAGTCGTAGACGCAGAACAAACTATTTCTGGTATAGACAAGTTAAATAAATTTCAAAAGCTGTTTGGACTGATGAAGACTTTTCTTAAAAAACGTAAGATAATCCTATATGGTGGAACAGCCATGAACTTGCACCTTCCCGATCATAGCAAGATCTACACCGATGAAGACTTCCCAGACTTTGACTGTTTCTCTTTAAATCCCAAAAAAGATTCAGAGGACTTAGCCAATATATTTAGCAAGAACAACTACAAGTATATAGAAATAAAACATGCTATACATGACGGCACATACAAACTATACGTAGACTTTGAACCTGTTCTCGACATGACCAAAATATCAAAGGCGAATCACGATGTGCTCCTAAGAGAAGCGTGTGAGATCGATGGCTACTATGTCACAAGCATCAAGCACCTTAAGTCAGCATTGTATTTGGAGCTGGCCATACCACAGGGAGCTCTATTCAGGTGGCAAAAAGTAGTGCAACGTGTTAAACTCATGGAATCTGAGTTTAAAAATAATAAATCATCATTCTCCATCAAAAATATCCAGTTCATATCATTCAATAAAAACATCAATAATACCATCGCTCTCATGAGGAGTTATGCTATAGAGAATGGTATGGTATTAGCGGGCAACGATGCCATAGAGTATCATCTTGGAGAAGACGATAAAGAGCATTGTAGGAATGGACTATATATGCTCACGACTTCTACGGGACTGTTCCAGTGCCTATCCACAAACATGAAACCCACTGTTGATTACTTCAAGAAGATCATAGAAAAGGCTAAATTCAAGAACGTCGTAGTAAAGGAGGAAAAGCATGATTTCATCACTCCGTATACTAAGATATTCGTATCATATTACGATGACACATATACTTTTGAGAAATTTAAGCTGAATATATGCACGGTCTTCGCGGTTGATGAGCACTGTTATTCTTTTATTAAGAGCAACAGTGTGAAATATGCATCAATATTCTATGTTCTACATATTCTGTATTATTCTTTGTATAAGAATAAGGAAGACGACATTGATAAGGTGAATATAAAGAATATTATTAACAGTTTGGTGAAGAGAATAAATATTAATTCTTTCAAGACGGAATGTTACGGGAGTGAGAAAACCATGAACGAGATTAGGAGACAAAGATGGGATGATAATAAACCCGTAGTTTTACTACGATTGAATTAAAAATATTATATTTAATAAAATAAACAAGAATGAAACAAGAGATGTATATGTTCGGAATTATTCTCATGATTATGACACTGATTAGCGCTTTTGGGGGTGCCATCAGATACAAGGAAAATTTCATCGAAGAAATTTTGGATTTACTTGATGATGAGACGGGACCAGTTGAAGGTTCTAACACAAACGATTTGGCGGACAACTCCATGCCTGTGCCTAAGAACAACGATGAAAGCTTAATTAATGAAGCACCCGTTGAAGAAGAAGCCAGGGAAGAGGTAATGGCTCCTCCAACTTCTATGGCGCCTGTTGCGATGGAGCCTGTTGCGATGGAGCCTGTTGCGATGGAGCCTGTTGCGACTGTAGAGGGTTATGCTGAAGTTGAGGCTTATGAACAGCATCAATACGCCATGGTTTAAGGAAATTTTATTTTGATTTAAAAATATTTTCACAAATAAAAAAACAAATTGAAGGCACACAAATGAGCACTCCTAAACTTAACTGGTTGAAGGTGACAACTTTTCCTTACAGATACTTAAGGTTCTCGAAAAATGTAGCGACAAGGAAACCACATATGATAAAAAAGCATGTATTGAACTTTTCAATTCAATGCACACCAGGTTTTGTTACAGCGGTTTTAAGTGATATCTTATTTGAAGATGATCATTCGCATTTTGTAACTCACTATGTAGCGAGTTATTGTATAAATATATTCGTTTCTACAACTTTATTTACTATTGTCAATAGTTTGTCATTGCGTGGAGAGGGAGAAGATAATATATAGTTTTGTTTAGTCATCAAAAGCCAAAGCCAGAACACACATTTTCATGGTGTCGGCTTTTCTTTTTTTTAAGTTGTTATATTTGTTCTTCACTCTAACTACGCTCTTACAATATGTCTTAGATTTGTTTGTTATTTCAATCTCCAGTTCGATAGAACTTTTAGTATTGAAATCTATGATATAATACGCTTCGTTGCGTTCGTCATATAAGATGTTGTCGAGGTGAATTCCACAACCACCGAGCCTTACGAGGTCTCCATGATAGAGGTCGTTTTTGTGAAGCTCGTTCAAATATTCATATATGAATGGATGAGCATCTTGAATGATGCTATTGTCGCACTCACTTAAGGGAATTCCTTTCTTTTCCATTATCAAAATGTTAGTGTTGTCGCATTTCTGTAGGTAAAACACCTTAGGATGGTGCATTCTCACATAATCAGAAGCGAGGAGTTTTGAGTAATGTTCAAAATCCTCATCAGAGAGGATCTTGACACAAATGTTGTCAGTTAGGGTAATAATTCCGTTCATTGTTAGTTTATAGTTGTGTATAATTTATTTATGTCTATCAATTTATCTTTTAAAATCATTTTTTACTGTTTTTAACAAAAATGTGCATAATATAGGCATATAGACTCATAGCTTGAGTTCCTTATAGAGATATATAGGGATATATAGAGATATATATTTAATGATGATGATGATGATGATGATGAAAAATGTGATCGATTTCTAAATTTTAATTATTATTTTAATTATTAAACAAATGACGACTATAAACATTCTCACATGGAACATCAATGGACTTAGAGCAAAATTAAAGAAAAAAGATGAAGGATTCATGGGGTTCTTCAACACTTATAACAGATCAAAGTATGATATCCTCTGTTTCCAAGAACAAAAGTGCGACATAAAGACGCTACTCAACGCCGACAACACCCTTGAAGAACTAAAAGAATATCAACATATTGCTTATACAAAGGAGACTGCTAAGCAGGGATACGCTGGTGTTGCGATCTTTTCTAAGATTCTCTTTGATTTCGTTCAAGTAGGTATGGGCATCGATATTCATGACAAAAACGGTAGGATCATCACTGTAAAGTTAGCGGGTCACGACATTGTCTTGATCAATGTTTATGTTCCCAACTCTGGTGAAGGATTGAAAAATCTTGATTATAGGGTAAATCAATGGAATGTCGATTTTAAAGCACACTTACAGAAGATGCACAATCGATTCCCTACGTGTGCCATCATACTTTGTGGAGATTTAAATGCCGCTCACAAAGATGATGATGTATATGATGCTAAGAGATTCAGAAACAAAGTTGCTGGATTTCACGATGACGAGCGTGCTTTCATTACAGATTTGATTTCTAATGATGGATATGTTGATGTATATAAGGCTGCACAGAAAGCTGTTGAACAACACGAACATTACACCTTCTGGAGCAACTTGGGAGGTATGAGGAAAAAGAATAAGGGATGGCGTATTGATTATTTCCTTATGAAACAACCAAAAGATAAGGACAGCGACACTATGCAGTGGAAAAGTATTAAAAATCTACAGTATGTATTAGGTTCGGATCACTGTCCCCTGGCTCTAACACTCACAACGAAAACCATTTAAAGAACTTCATCGCCTCAATATTCAAATATATTACATCATTATTGAGTATAAGTTATAAAGAAAAGATATGTGGCACTTTAAAGATGATGATAGAATGATTCTGGCCAAAACTTTATCTTTTTCGCTTTCTTCACCAATTGATACATTTAGGCAAAATATATTAACGAAACGAAAACCATCATTCGAGAAGACTATTAATAGTATATTTACTGGTTTCATAACATCGGCATGTATCACTATACCCTGTCATAAGACAATATACGCTTTAGAGAATAACAGATGCTGTCAAGTGGTTGCTGTGGCCTTAGGGGTGCTCATAGCGAGCCTTGTCAAAACACCGATTTTATATAATTACAAACGAGTTCAAGTAGGATTGCGAATGACTACCAAAATTCCTATAAAAAGTCTAAAAGACGTAGCGAGTGTTAATCTTGTCGAGGATATTATAGAAGAATCCGTTAAATATACATTATCAAGAAATAGGATGCGAACAAATACTAAACATTCTTTTTCTCAGACATGTGCTGAATCGGTTTTGTTATTTACACTTACATACCCTTTTGATATCATGAAGAACAGGGGTATGTATGGGATATGTGATCTAAAAGGGAATAAACTTGATTTCGTACTTAAGGCGATGCATAAAAACCTGCAGAACATGATATTTTTTAATTTGTTATCATCGATTCAATAAAGAAATATATCATATATTAATTAATAATGGCAAGAAAAACAGGAGGATCAACAACAGAAGAAGAAGCAGCAGCAGCAGAAGCAGCAGCAGAAGCAGCAGCAGCAAATAAAAAAATAGTAAATGAAGCAGTAGAAGCACTATCAGTAGAAGCACTATCAGAAGCAGCAGAAGCAGCAGAAGCAGCAGCAGCAGAAGCAGCAGCAGGAGAAGCAGCAGCAGCAGGAGAAGCAGCAGGAGAAGCAGCAGCAGCAGCAGAAGCAGCAGCAGCAGAAGCAGCAGCAGAAGCAGCAGCAGAAGCAGCAGTAGAAGCAGGAGAAGCAGCAGCAGCAGAAGCAGCAGCAGCAGAA
>Ga0209550_10000705_pt1 | contig 31988 bp, 30 predicted proteins | sample LauGreSuBDMM15SN_2_FD_187567 | JGI IMG/M metagenome (GOLD analysis project Ga0209550, IMG submission 187567) | Freshwater lake microbial communities from Lake Michigan, USA - Su13.BD.MM15.SN (SPAdes) (version 5) | ecosystem: Environmental > Aquatic > Freshwater > Lake | place: Lake Michigan... | reverse complement strand
TCAACGGGTGTTACCTCAGGCAAAGATTCGCTGGCAGGCCAGCTCCTACAAAGGGAAAAACCTGGTCTTGGTATTTGTAGGAGCCAGCCTGCTGGCGAATGGTGGCGGTCAGCGGGTGTTGCCGCGCTCGAAGATTCGCTTGCAGGCAAGCTCCTACAAAGGGAAAAGCCAGGTCTTGTCTTTGTAGGAGCCAGCCTGCTGGCGAATGGTGGCGGTCAACGGGTGTTACCGCGCTCGAAGATTCGCTTGCAGGCTTGTCTCCTACAGGGGAGTCGCGTATACAAATACCGGCAATCAAACCGGCCAACACCCACTCATCAAACCGGGCGCGGATTTTGCTCATACCTGGGCTCTGTCAAGGAACCGTCATGACCCGCATTGCCCCTTTATTCATCAGCCTGGCCTTGGCCGCAGGCGTTTTGGTGCCTACGGCTGCCCGTGCCGACCGCATCAAAGACCTGGCCAGTTTGGCCGCCAAGCGCACCAACCAACTCATTGGCTACGGCCTGGTGGTGGGTTTGCAAGGCACGGGCGATGGCGCTGACGTGTCCTTCACCGCGCAAAGCATGAAAACCATGCTCAGCCGCATGGGCGTGGCCATGGAGGGGGCCTTGGCTGACTTTGAAACAGCGGCCACCGCCGGCAAGATGGACATCAAAAACGTGGCGGCGGTCATGGTCACGGCCGAGCTGCCTGGCTTTGCCAAGCCCGGTCAAAAAATCGACATCACGGTCTCTGCCATTGGCAAGGCCAGCAATTTGCGCGGTGGCACGCTGCTCTTGTCCAGCTTGCGGGGTGTGGACGGCGAGGTTTACGCATTGGCACAAGGCTCACTCACCGCCACCGGCATTGACGCCAGCGCCGCAGGCTCCAAAGTGGTCATTGGGGTGCCCACCTCTTCTCGCGTGCCCGGTGGCGCCACGGTCGAGCGCGTGGTGGACAGTCCTTTTGCCAGCGCCGAGCAACTCATGATCAATGTGCGTCAGGGGGACTTCACCACCACCACGGCCATCGTCAACGCCATCAACAGCCGCTTTGGCGAGGGCGTGGCCCAGGCCGTGGACAGCGTGTCTGTGGCGGTGCGGGCGCCGCAGGACACGAGCCAGCGAGTGGCCTTCATGAGCATGGTGGAGAACTTGGAAGTGCAGCCCGGCGAGCCGCCAGCGCGCGTGGTGGTCAATGCCCGCACGGGCACGGTGGTCATCAGCCGCAATGTGCGGGTCACCGCTGCGGCTGTGTCTCACGGCACCATTTCGGTGGCGATATCGGCCACCAACGAGGTGTCTCAGCCCAACCCGCTGGCCGGTGGCCAAACCGTGGGTGTGCAAAACGCCGAGGTGGCGGTGAATGAGCCCAAAAACCCCATGTTCATGTTCCAGCCCGGCGTGGATCTGCGCCAAATTGTGGATGCGGTCAACCAGGTGGGCGCCTCGCCCTCGGCCTTGATTGCCATTCTTGAAGCGCTCAAAAGTGCGGGCAGCTTGCGCGCCGAGCTGTTGATCATCTGACGCCACTGCCAAAAGCAATAAGCCAAAAGCCATGGAACCCACCTCCAACGCCACCGCCCGCAGCTACCTGGACTTTCAGGGTCTGGGCGAGCTGCGCGGGCAAGCGGCCCGTGACGGCAAGTCTGCCCTGCGTGAAACCGCGCAGCAGTTTGAGGCTTTGTTTTTGCAAATGATGATGAAGTCCATGCGCGACTCCATCGAAAAAAGCGAGCTCACCTCCTCGCCGCACGCCGACACTTTTGAGGCCATGTTCGACAAAGAGCTCTCCATGGCCATGGCCAAGCGCGGCGCCGTGGGCTTGGCCGACATGCTGGTGGACGTGCAGTCCCGCCAAATGGGCTCCGTCAGCTCCACGGCCGATGCCTTGGCCGCCCGAGAAGCCGGCACGCTGCAAAAAGGCTTGCCGCTCAACCCCGCCCAGTCCGGCCTGAGCCTGCAGCCCAAGCCTGCGGCGCTGGGTGCGCTGCAGTTCCCGGGCGCGCCCATTCCAATGAGCCGCGTGCCAGGCTTGGCCCCTAGGAGCTTGCCATGAGCGACCTGTTAGGCGTTGCCGGCACCGCCGTCACGGCCTACCAGCTGGCGCTGGGCACCGTGGGCAACAACATTGCCAACGTCTCCACCGAAGGCTATTCCCGCCAAGAGGTGGGCCTGAGCTCGGCCCCGCCGCGCCAAATTGGCGGCGCCTACATTGGCACGGGTGTGGTGTACGACCGCGTCAAGCGCCAGTACGACGCCTTTGCCGATTTGAACTTGCGCAACAGCATCAGTGAGTTGTCCAGCCAAGAGCCCATGGTTGATTACACCAACCGCGTGGTCGACCTCATGGGCAGTGAAAACGCGGGCCTGGTCAGCGCACTCGACGAATTTTTCTCGTCCGCCAGGGGCTTGTCCACCGACCCGGCGTCGACCGTGTTGCGCGGCGAGTTTTTCCGCTCGGTCGAGGGCTTGAATTCGCGCTTTAGCTTGATTTCCAGCCAGCTGGACCTGGTGGACACCGAAAGCCGTGATGCCCTTGAAGGCAGCGTGGGCACCGTCAACACCTTGGCGCAGCAATTGGCCGCCATCAACGTGCAAATGGCCAAGCACGGCAGCGCCACCAAGCAGCCGGCCGAGCTGCTGGACCAGCGTGACCGACTCTTGCGCGAGATGTCTGAGCATGTGCGCATTCGCACCAGCTTTGGCGCCAACGGCTCGGTCAATGTGAGCCTGGGCAGCTCGCCCGACAAAGACTTGATCGTCAACGGCATCAACGCCGTGCGCATAGGCAGCTACACCGACCCCCAAAACCCCGATCGCATTGGCTTGGTGCTGGACCCTTATGGCAAGCAGCCCCGTTCGCTGGCTGGCGTGACCAGTGGCAAGTTGGCTGGCATCATGACTTTCAGGGAGCAGGTGCTCGACAGCAGCCGCGGCGCACTGGACACCGTGGCGGGCACGCTCATGAAAGAGGTCAACGCGCTGCACCGCACAGGTGTGGACGCTTATGGCCAGATGGGCGGCGACCTGTTCAGGGTAGAGGCTGGCTCCAAGCGCGTGGCCAGCGGTATGAAGCTGGCGGTGAGCGATCCCATGCGCCTGGCCGCGGCCGCGCAGTTTCGCGTCATTGAAAACGCCAACAACGTGGGCAAAGCCGACGCCATCGTGAGCTTTGCCAACCCCGTGTATGGCCTGCCCAATGCGCTGGACCAGGTGCTGCTCAACAACGACCATGCCTCGGCGGCCAAGGTGTTTCAGGTCTCGGCCACCACCGGCTTGGCCAGCGTCACGCACGTTCCAGCCGGCATGAAAAATGTGTCGATTGCCTTGAGCGATGCCCAAGGCGAGCAACAGCTCCAACTCATCACTCGCGATGGCCGCCATCTGCTGGGCCCCCCCCTGTCGGCCGACGGCCAGGCCAGCATGCTGGGCATGCCCGGCATGCAGCCTGGGGCCAGCTACTCGGCCGCCTACCTGGGTGTGACTGGCGAAGAGGCTTACCGGGACATGCAGGTGTTTTACGGCGCCCGCGCCGAGGTGGGACGCCAGCAAGCTTTCACCGGCAACGACGAGGTGGTCAGCGGCAAAGCCTTGCCGGCCATGCTGCAAGGCGATCGCTTGCGCTCGGGCGTGACTGGCATTGCGGCAGGGGCACTCACACTGAACGGCCAAGCCTTGCCAGCGCTGGTGGCAGCCAACGGCAGCTTGCAGGCCACCGAGGTGGCGGCGTGGCTGAACACCGCCGGCCAGGGCTTGGGCATCAGCGCCACCGCCAGCAACGAGGTGCGCAGCTTTGCCGACCAATTCCAACTCGACCGCGCCTTGGTGCTCAATGGCGTGAGCATCACGCCTTCCAGCGGTGGGTTTGGCACGGCTGCCGGATTGGTAGAAGCCATCAACGCCCAAAGCGCTGCCAGCCGGGTAAAGGCCGAGCTCACCTCTGGGGGCGAGCTGGTGTTGAGCAACACCGTGGGCCACGAGGGCGAGAACATCACCATTGAGCCCTTGCTCATCAACGGCGGCAATGCCCTGAATGTGACCCCCGGCACATACACCGGCAGGGTCAGCATCGAGCGCGCCCTGGTGACCGGCCAAGACACGCCCGTTGAATTGGGCTTTGGTGCGGGTGGCAAGCCCACCGTGCTGGCCGATATAGGCTTTCGCACCAGCGCCACCCTCAAAGGGGTGGTGCCTGACGACGTGATGGTGCTGGTCAGTGACACCCAAGGCAGCAATGCCCGCGTGTCGGCCAGCTACCAAGGGGCGGCGGTCAGCGTGTCGGAAGACCTGCGCGCCCACCCCATGGAAATTTCTTTCGTGACCCCTGTCACGGCCGGCCAGCTGCGCTTTCGCATCACCGAGACGGGCACAGGCACGGTGCTCGCCGAGCGCAACCTGAACCCCGATGACTTGTTCACGGGCATCACCTACCGGGGCCTGAACATTTCCTTTAACTCGCCGCCCGTGGTGGGCGACCGCTTTGTGCTCGACGGCAACCGCGACGGCAAAGGCAACAACGACAACATACGCGCGATTGCGGCGCTGGACCGGGCAGGTATTTTCCCGGGCGGCAAAACCTTGTCTGGCGCTTACATCGACCACACCAACGACATGGGTAACGTGTCCACGCAGTCGGCCATTGCCCGAGATGCGCTGGCCGTGGTGCGAGACCAGGCCGAGGAAAACCGCGACAAGGTCTCCGGCGTCAACCTCGACGAAGAAGCCGCCAACCTGATCCGCTTTCAGCAGGCCTACCAAGCTTCGGCCAAGGTCATGCAGGTGGCCTCGCAGTTGTTTGACGCCATGATTGCGCTGCGTTAAAGCGCTGATCTTTTCAATTCAAGCTGGCCACTCCCATGAAAATTTCCAACAGCTTTTTGTTTGACCGCGCCTCCAACCAAATGAGCCAGGTGCAGTCCAGGCTGGTCAAAAGCCAAGCCCAGGTGGCCAGCGGCAAGCAGGTGCTCCAGCCCAGCGACGAGCCACAGCAGTCGTCCTCGATCCAGCGCTACAAGTCGTTGCTCAGTCGCCAAGAAAACTTCATGAGCAACATGGGCCTGGTCAAAGCCCGGCTGGACACCGAGGCCAATGCCGTAGAAAACGCCATATCCCTGATGTTTCGCGTCAAAGAATTGACGGTGCAGGCCTCCAACGACACCTTGTCAGGTGCGGACCGCCAGTCCATTGCCACCGAGCTCAAGGGCTTGCGCCAGCAAATTTTGAGCATGGCCAATGCCCAAGACACCAGCGGCAACCATCTTTTTTCAGGCAGCCGGGTGGGGCAGCCCGCTTTTGCGCCACCGGCGGACGACCCCACCGGCTCGCCTGTCTACCAAGGCGACCGCACCCGCATGGAGGTGCTCATTGGCGACCAGCGCACCTTGCCCACCAACCGGGCGGGCCCAGAGGTGTTCACCCGTGTGGTGCGCACCGACGCGGACACAGGCACCAGCACAGGGGTAGGTTTTTTCCAGTCGCTGGACGACTTGGTCGACGCCGTGGCCAACTCCAGCCAAGCCAATATGCAGCGCGGCAACCAAGAAGTAGACGCTCTGATTGACGGCTTGGTGTTGGCCCAGGCCGACATAGGCACGGACATGAGCAATTTGGACCAGCAAACCATGACCCTGGAAGACCTGACCAACACCATCAAAATGAACTTGTCGTCGGTGGAAGACTTGGACTATGCCAAGGCCATCACGCAGATGAACAAGCAAATGATGTCGCTCGAAGCGGCGCAGAGCAGCTTTTCAAAAATATCTCAGCTGAGCTTGTTCAGCTATCTGCGGTGAACGTGGTGGGTTCAAGTTTGTTCATGTGCTGCCGATCTTTGACCTAATTCCTTCCACGATTTAAAACCGCCATGGCCGTCAACACCTCCAGCATCGTCAGCTCTTTGGGCGCGGGATCGGGCATAGACATCAAAAATCTGGCTCAAAGTCTGGTGGAGGCCGAGCGCAAACCGCTCAAAGACCGGATTGACGCCAAGATCACCAAGTCTGAGGCCAAGATATCGGGTTACGGTGCGGTGCGCGCTTACTTGGAGCCGCTCAAAGCCAGTTTGGAAAAACTCAAAAGCGCCAGCAACTTTGGTGCGCTGTCTCTGAGCAACAGCCAGCCTGCTGCTTTTTCAGCCAGCATGGGGGCCACAGCTACCACAGGCAGCCATGAAATCACCGTGGCCCAATTGGCCAGCGCCCAGCGCACCCGCAGCGCGGGTTTTGCAAGCGCTACGGATTCCATCAATGGAGCAGACCCCCTCTCATTGACTTTGACCATGGGCGGCAATGCCCGCACTGTTTCTGTTGCAGCGCCCGCCTCGCCGCAGGCCATGGCTGATGCCATCAACCTTGATGCCACCACCAATAACACCGGTTTGACGGCAGAACTGGTGCCTTACAGCAGTGGCGGCAGCACTTTTTATGCGTTGGAGGTGCAGGGCAAATCGGGCGTGGCCAACGGCTACGCCTTGTCTATTGATCCCGCCAGCTTCGCGGGCGGCACGCCGCCTGCCTTGCAAAACACCATGTTGCAAGAGGCGGGCGACGCACGACTGCGCGTGAATGGGCTGAGCATTTCGAGCGCGAGCAACACCATCACAGACGCCATCACCGGTGTCACCCTGGACTTGACGGCGGTCAGCACGTCTATCGCCCGGGTGGTGGTGACGCGCGATCTCAAAGGTGCCAAGGACAACATCAACGGGCTGATCGACAACTACAACAATTTTCAAGAAGCCATGAAAGAGCTGGGGGACAGCGGCAGCAAGGTCGAAACCCTGGGCGGCTCCTTGGCTGGCGACCGCCTCTTAAAGAATGTTCGCACCCAGGTGCGAAATATGTTCAGAGGTTTTGAGGGCGACACCTCCAGCGTGAGGGCCCTGACCGACTTGGGCATCGCCATTGAGTCAGATGGTCGCATGAAACTGCGATCTGAAGCCAAGCTTGACATGGCCTTGAAGTTCAGTTTTGATGCGACCGTCAGCCTGTTTGCCAGCAACCCCAAAAGCACCACGGGTGGCGGCATGGCGGGTGATGCCATTGCGTCCATTGACGCCTTGATCTCAAACAAGGCTTTTAGCAAGGGCTCGTTGGAGCAACAAATCCAGTCCACCACCAAAGACGTCAATAAATACAAGGCCGAGCTCACCAAGCTGGAGGAGCGGCTGGAGAAAACACTGAACCGCTATATGAGCCAGTTCAGCGTGATGGAGTCGATTGTGGGTAATTCAAATGGTGTAAGGTCTGGCTTGAAAAATACCTTTGAGAGCATGTCGAGCTCTTATAGATAGTTTTATTGAATTAATTCGGTTGGGTGTGAGCAGGGCTGTTCACCTTCTTATCTTTTTTTTCATCCCGGCCTCAAGTATTCATGGGTCATGCCGATCAGAGCATCGACAAGCCCTGATTCACCCCCCGCCGTTTCATGATGAAGCAGGTGGGTGCTTCCAGTGATGCCTGTCTGAACAGGTACCGATCATGAACACGCCTTTGACCTCTGTGGGAGCCGACCGACGCAACGAAGCACCCGTTGCGCTCGATCCTTCTGCCCAAGCGAGCATGCTTGCAACTGCCGCAGCGCAAGGGCAACAAGTGGCCAGAACCGATCCGTTGGCGGAGTTCAAGGCCACGCGCAAAGAATTGGAGCAGGCTCTGACCGAGGTCAACGAGCGCATGCAGCGCAATGGGCGGACTTTGGCGTTTTCTCTGGATGAAAAGGCAAATCGCACTGTCATCAGGGTCACCAACTCCAGCACAGGCGAAGTGGTGCGCCAAATCCCTGACGAAACGGTACTGCGTATCGCGCACTCCATGGAAGCACTCAAAGGAATGTTGTATGACGGTACCAGCTGATTTAAACAATCAAGTGATATAGCCCTCAAGTTTTTTCTCAGGTGGCCGATTCATAAAGTACCAGGAGCTCAAACGCTGAGGTCCGGTGAAGTTCTCAAAATTTCCTCGCGACCCAGGCATCCGCCACGCGTAACCTTCTGTTTAGGAGTGAACCATGTCAGTCATCAATTCCAACATCAACTCGCTGGTCGCCCAGCAAGCCAATGTCGTCAACACCCGCAGCCAGGCGCGCACCATGGAGCAGCTGTCTACCGGTAAGCGAATCAACGGCGCCGCTGATGATGCCGCTGGCCTGGCGATCTCCAACAAAATGACATCGCAAATTCGCGGTTTGAATCAAGCTGTGCGCAATGCCAACGATGCCGTGAGCATGATACAGGTGGCCGAAGGTGGCACCAACGAAGTCACCAGCATGCTCCAGCGCATGCGTGAACTTGCCGTGCAATCTATCAATGGCTCCTATACGACGGGTGACGTCAGAGCGATCAGGACTGAGTACCAGCAGCTGAGCAAAGAGATTGATCGTATTTCCGACAATACCGAGTGGAACACCAAGAAGATTGCTAACGGAGTTGTAGGCTCGACAGATTTCCAAGTCGGTGCCAATTCCAGCCAGACCATCACGGTTACTTTTGTCGACTTGATGGCGCTTTCTGGCCTGTCCTCGACCGTGGTTTCCGCAGTAAATGCAGCCTCCGTTGGTGCTTTCGCTCTTGATGCTGCCACCATCACTGTGTTGGACCGTGCAATCGCGTCTGTGGATGGCTACCGAGCCAAGTTGGGCTCGACCATCAACCGCCTGAACTATGCGGCCGACAACTTGACCAACGTGTCCATCAACACGTCGGCATCACGCAGCCGCATTCAAGACACAGACTACGCCAAGGCCACCACTGAGCTGGCCCGCACGCAGATCATTCAGCAAGCGGCCACGGCCATGCTGGCACAGGCCAACCAGCAGCCCCAGGCGGTGCTGAGTTTGCTGCGCTGATCGATTGAGTTGAAATAAAGCCCGGTGGACGTCTGTCCGTCGGGCTTTTGTAGCATGCCTAGCCTCTTGAGCTTCTTGCGCTTATTGCACAGTTCTCGAGGTCGGTTGCTTTTGTTCTTGGCCAGCCTGGCTTGGCCTGGTAGTTTGGAGTCTCCATGACCATCATCAATACCAACATTCAGTCCCTGGTGTCCCAACAGTCATTGGTGACAAATGGGCGTCGGCTGAGCCGGTCTATGGCAGAGCTGTCAACTGGTCATCGTATCAATTCCGCTGCTGATGACGCCGCAGGCATGGCCATAGGCAGCAAGCTTCGCGCACAGGTGATGAGCTTGAATCAGGCTGTGCGCAATGTCGCTGATGGTGCCTCGCTCATGCAAACAGCAGATGGCGCAGCAGAAGGTGTGACGCAAATGCTTTTTCGCATGCGCGAGTTGGCTTTGCAGGCCCTCAATGGCACCAACAGCAGCTCGGATCAGACCTCCTTGAACACCGAGTACACCCAATTGCGAACCCAAGTCAAAGACATCACCGCCAACACCCAATGGAACGGCATGAAAATCATTGGTGGCGACAAGGCCACCGTGGTGTTTCAGGTGGGGGCCAATGCTACAGATAACGTGGCTGTATTGTTTAAAAACATGTGGGTATCAGGCGTGGCCTCGGGCGTGTCAGGCACCAATTTGCTAAGCACAGGGGGCATGAACACGGCTTTGTCTGGCATAGACAGAGCCATGTTGGCAGTTGACGACTTTCGCTCCAGTTTGGGAGCCGCCATCAATCGCCTGTCTTACGCGGCAGACAACTCCGTCAACATGATGACCAAAACAGCGGCTTCACGCAGCCGCATCATGGACACGGACTATGCCAAAGCCACTTCTGAATTGGCGCGAGCGCAAATTATTCAGCAAGCGGGCACGGCCATGCTGTCCCAGGCCAATCAGTCCCCCCGCCTCGTGGCCATGATGCTGCGTTGATGGGCTGACCGCCATGAATCAGTCTGTGAACACCGCAGACACGAGACTGGGGTCGATTTCGCCGCGTTCGCTCACGCGCTGGTAGAAACGGTCAACTTGGTCGAGCAGGGTCTGTGCCAGCGAGGCGGCAGACTCGATGTTCTGGTAAACCTCGTCGTATTTTTTGACTGCATCGGCCAGCCCTTCCATGCCTTCGCCCGTTTGGGCAATGTAGCGTATTGATTCGAGCTGGGTCATGCACATCACGTCGACAAAGTGCTTGCTCAGCGGCTCGTGGTCTTTGAGCTTTTGATTCATCCGGTCTATGCGTGCCATCTGCTTTTTAGTCGGCTTCTTGCCCTTGCTGCGGCATAAGCTGCGGCCTTCGCTGGCGAGCTGACCAAAGGCAATGATGTTCTCCTTAAGCCCCACCAGGCCTAGTCTGAGCTTGGCCATGTGCTCGGTATCAATACTGCGCTTGTAGGGCTCCATCAAGGGGCGCTTGCGCAAGCTGGTGTCGCGGATCTCTTGGCAAATACTGGCAAAGGGCACTTGCAAGGCACCTTTAATGCGGGCGCCACCTTCTGTGGCATTGATGATGAGCCGCTCAGGCAATTCTTTGATGCGTTCTTCAAACCAAGTTTTGTAGAACATCAACTGCCGCTCTGTGCGAACCCGGCCACCGTGGTATCCATCCACATCAAAGCCGTTGTCTGTTCTGTGTTTGAGCGTTTGACTGTTGTAAGTGTGGGGGTAGCCTTCTGCATGGTCGCGGCCATCTGTCAGCGCCAAGTCTTGCCCGATCAATACCAGCGGGTTACCTCCCAACAGCACGGCCAAAGAAAAAGCGGAAGTGGCCACCGAGCCCCCTGTGCGCAGGAATTCCCCCTTTGCGCCCAGTGAACCTGCAATGGCTGAAGTAATGGGGTCGCAAGCCGTGATCACGTGGTTGTGGTCTTGCGACCAAAGCAGCTCGGGCGCGCAGCCCATGTCCACGCAAAAGGCTGTGCTTTGTGAGATGCCGTTTTGGGGCCAGGACGGTCTGGAATTGCGGTCCAGGCTGAGCACCGCGTCTGGCACGATGCCGTGTTTTTCAAGAATGGGCCAGACGGTATTGACGGCCAAAATAGTAAACAAATCTTGGTTGGCAGCCAGCATGGGCAATTGCTTGTTGAGCGAGGGCCCGGCTGCGACGATGAGCACCGGCTGATTGCTGCGCTGTGCGGCCCATTGCTTGAGTCTGGACTCGCCAGCGGCCAAGGGGGCATTGACCAGCGTGTTGCGCAGGTAGTGCATGGCCACCGCCATATAGGTACGCTTAGACAAAATTTTGGAGTTGAGCCCACTGGCCAGTCGTTCGAAAAGTTGGCGCGTCTTTTCGGGCTGAGCGTTCATGACCGCTTGCGACAGCAGCGGCTTCCAGCCATCAAAAAGGTTGATGTCCACCATCTTCAAAAACTGATCGGCGCGCTGAATCAACGAGCCACCCACGATGAGGCTGAGCTTGCCGTCAGTCACCAGCATCAGCAGTTTGTCGTGCTGCGTCGGGCGCAGGTGGTAGGCGTCTGGCGCCTGAGACTCCAACACTACAAGCTTTGAGCAGTCGGTGATGCGACTGAGCACATCTTCGAGGGTCTGCAGGTGGCAAGAGCCGTAGAGTACCCAGATCATGCGCTTGCGGCTCCAGTCCACGTCTATGGGCAAATCGTCCAAGTTCACGCCGGGTGGCTCGGATCCTTGTTCGCCTTGGTACACCCAGCTCAGGGCTTCGGGCGTGTCGGCATCAATCACAATGGAATGCAGGTTCAGGTCAGGGTGCATGGCGATCCCCGGGCGAGTTCAGGTTTGCGGTGTGAAAGTGCTGCAGACCGACGGGTTCGTGCAACTGAGCAGCTTGTTTGAGCCGTTGGCCCAGCAGCTTGGGCAACCACTTTGGGGCAAGCCCTAGGCCAGGCCTGACGCTGCGAACGTCGCCGGTTGACACCATCTCACCTGCTTGCATGGCCCTTGTGAAGTACAGCGAACGGCGAAACTGCGCATTGGCCTGTTCGCTGGACTGGCGTGCATAGCTGACCTGGCCAAGGGCTTGCCAGGCGGTTAGTGCACCTTGGCAGAGTTGATGCAGGTCGGCCGGTTCCAGCGAAAAGCTGTCGTCCGGCCCGCCGCCCTTGCGGTCCAGCGTGAAGTGCTTTTCAATGAGACAGGCGCCCAGGGCCACGCTGGTAATCGCCGTGGTGTTGTCCAGCGTGTGGTCGGACAGACCTGTGACCACGCCATAGCGCTCGCGCATGTCGGACAAGGTGCGCAGGTTGTAGTCGGCGGCCGGGGCCGGGTAGCCGCTGACGCAGTGCAGCAGGGCCAGCTCTTGGCAGCCGCCTTCGCGGGCTGCATCCACGGCCTCTTGAATTTCCTGTTGGTCGGCCATGCCCGTCGAGATGATGAGCGGCTTGCCCGTGCTGGCTGCGTACTTGATGAGCGGCAGGTCAATCGCCTCGAAGGAGGCAATCTTGTAGGCCGGGGCGTTCAGGTCTTCGAGCAGGTCTACGGCGGTGGTGTCAAAGGGCGAACTGAACAGCGTGATGCCCTGCTGTCGGGCGTGTTCAAAAAGTGGCTTGTGCCACTCCCAAGGCGTTTGCGCCTGGGCGTAGAGGTCGTGCAGCGTGCGTCCATCCCACAGGCCACCGTGGATTTGAAACTCTGGTCGGTCAGACTTGAGGGTGATGGTGTCTGCGGTGTAGGTTTGCAGTTTGAGTGCATTGGCCCCCGCTTTTTTGGCTTCTTCAATAAGCCTGAAGGCGTTCGGCAGTTGGCCGTTGTGGTTGGCGGACATTTCCGCAATCACATAGGGCGGATGGTCGGGGCCAATGGGACGGCCGTTTATTTTTATATCGAGGCGGTTCATGGGTGATCTCCAATGTATTGACGTGCACCTTCAATACCGATGTTGGCAATGACGTCCAGCATGGAAAGATGGGAGACGAAGGCCTCAGACTGGTATTGAGGATAAGGCCTGGGCTTGAAGTCCTGAAGCTGCAACCGGATGCCATGCTTTTGCGCGAAGTCGTCTTCTTCCAAGTAGGCGGCGGCGCCTTGCGGGGAGAAATAACTGTCGCAGCCCACGCGCCGGCAAATGTGCGCCACGTGGTCAGAGCGGTGGCCAGCGCAATTCAAGGCCGATGCATACACGATGGGGGTTGTGATGGCCAGCGCGTTGCAGAGGATTTGAATCAGGTGCCCTGTGAAATTCACCAACTTGTCTGAGGTGTCCGTCAGGTAGCTGTTTTGCACCAACTGCAAGGCCTCGGCCCCGTGCCTGGCTTTTCGATAGGCATGCTCCAGCATCTTCCAGTGCTGAACCCTGAAATTTTGAACTGTGCAGATCTCCATGCGTTGGAGCAAGGCATCACTGAGCGACCTTTTTTTGGTGGGAATCGAGATCATGTGTTCCGCGCCATTGAGCAGAATCTTATTGCGGTGCTGCCAGGAGCTGCGTTCAAACTGAACATCGTCCAAAAGCACAAACTGGTCCACAGACGCTATAAGGTGGAAGTACCCCGCCCAGGGCAAATAGGTGGGCTGCATGACGGCGCAGGAGCTCATGGCAAGACCTGGTCCAGACACCGTTTCATGCTGGCGACTTTTTCTTCGCGGCCGTAATGGCACCAGCCGCCAGGGATGATGCCCCGCGCCAGCAGCGCTGGGGTGCTGGCCTGCATTGCCGTCAATTCGGTGGTGGAAAAGTTCACATGGCGTAACTGCGGAATGCTAGCGGCGAGATCAAACTCGCTGGGCAGGCCCAGGCGCTGAAACACTTGGGCCAGGGTCTGCTGCGAATCAACACCAGGGCGCTCAAAAGCTTCGACCGAAAAGCGCAGATGCCCTTGCAAGCGGTACACGTAAACCCGGATCACAGGCGATGAGTCGTCGAAAACCTGCCAGTAATACGGCAGCGGTACAGGGCAGGGCGCCTCACCGATGTTGTTGAACTGGCCGACCCACAGCGTCATGGCAATGGGAGGGGTTTTCAAGCGAATGTCGCAAACGCGTTGGAGCAAGGCCGTGGGGTTGGAGGCCCAGACCACCTGTTCAAAGACCTGTTCTTGGCCGCGGCTGTAAAGCCTGAGTCCGGGGCTGTCGTCCATCAGCTTGACGGGGGAATTCATTTGCAGGCGCACGCCGTTCTCTTTCAGGGTTTCCTCAAGCTGCGATAAGAACGGATCGAAGCCGTCAGGCGGCAGCATGGCCGGCTCTGCCTGGCTGCCTGGTTGGCGAATCCGGCGCGGCAGTGCGATCAGTGCGTCGGCCTCGGCGTCGGCGACTTTCTTGGCCTGGAGTTCGGCGTCCTCGGGGTAAAAAATACGGGACAGCTGCATGTGCAGCACGCATCGCTGGTCCAGCTCGTCGAGCTTGCCAAAGCCGCTGGCCCAGGCAATCAGCCGGTCGGCATGGGGGCCGTAAGCGCTCAGCCTTTGCAGTGCTGTGCCGTCCAGGACGGCGTGCGGGCTCAATTCGGCCTGGCCGTCCAGGGCCGGTTGTGCGCAGTCGTCGAGCAGCCGCGCCTGCTGGTTGCCCAGCAGCGTCAATGATCCGTATTCGTGCGGGAAGACCTTAAGACCTTGGCTCAGGCCCAGCGCGTCCAGCGCCCCGGGCCGAAAGTATTGGCAGCCGTTGTAATAGCGCTGGCCCTGGACCTCTACGTCCCTGACGATGCCACCCAGGCGGGTCTCGCTCTCAAACACGGTGACTTGCGCGCCCCGTCTGGCCGCGTGCAGCGCGGCCAGGCAGCCGGTCAAGCCTGCGCCAACAACGGCGATGTTCATTGCCCGCCCCGATAGGCGTAGACCGTGAAGTCAAAAGGTGGCACGCCGGGCTTGACCTCGTAATCGTTGCGCAGGGCCACGAAGGGGGTGACTTTTTGCTTGAGGAAAGCAAAGACTTTTTCGGGGTACTCGTAGAACAAGCCCTCGTCCTGGTAGTCCACGTAGGCGCTCATCATGTTGAAGGACAGGCCCTTGCGCGCCATGCCGAACAAGGTCTTGAGTGTGCTCTGGTAGAAGGCTGTGTTGTCTTCCATGAGGTTGTTGAAGACCCCGGCCACCAAAACATAGTCAAACTGCTTGCCTTGGAAATCCTGGAGCTGGCCGAATCGGCCCTGGGGGAATTTTTCCTGGCACAGGGTCAGGAACTCGTCGACGATGTCCACCCCGTGGTAATGCACATTCACGCCGTGTCTAAGCAGGTAGTCCTGGAGTTGCCCGGTGCCGCAACCAAAGTCCAAGATGCTGCAGCCATTCAAATCGGCGACACCTACCAGCTTTTCAAAGCGCCGCTCCTGCGTTTCGCGGGAAGAGTACTGAACGGCTTGCGGGCTGTCACCGTGCTGGCGGAGCAGATCTCGGTAGTGGGCTTGCAGGTCTTTGATCATTGAAATTCCTCCATCAGGCGTGTCACGCGCTGCGCTCCGCAGCGGTGGGTCAGGTTCAAGGGGATGGGTTTCAGGCTGCGCATGCGAGCCAGGGCCTGCGCCAGCATGTGGGCATATTCCATGTCTGCCTCGGCCAGGGCGATGCCGTGGCCGTCGGCTTGCAGGGCCAAGGCGACTTCTTTTTGGATGGGCGTGGCATGAATGATCACCATGGGCGTGCCGACCAAGGCCAATTCATAGGCCATGAATCCGCAGCGGACCACTGCACCTTCAACGCGCCGGCACAGGGGCGCGGTGTCATGCAAATCCAGGTGAAATTCAATCCCCCCCGATAAAGCGAGCGAGGGCGCCAGCGCGGGGAGGGGACCATAGGCTGAGGTGGCCAGCACCTGCAAGGACTCAGCGTCGCACGTGGCCAGGTGCTGCAGCAAACGGCCTAAGGCCAGGCGGTGGTCGCCTCCGCCCAGAAACACCAAGAGGCCTTGTCGGGGCACGGGTTCTTGCTCGTAAAAGCCGGGACGGGCCAGCAGATGGGTCAGGCCCAGCCATTGCGGGCAACCCTGTGGCAGCAATGGGCCGTAGGCTGACTGCAGCGAATTGGCAATGTTTTGATCGAGCAATGCATCGCAGTCGTGGGCCCGGTTGGCGAGGTCGTCAATGACCAAGATGCGTCTGGCGTGGACACGGGCCTGGCTTTGCCAGGCGCCGTCCAGGCCGTAGTGGTCTACCACCAGCCAGTCCACGGGCTGGTGCCTGGCCAGTTGGGCTAGCGTGTCAAGGCCTTGCGTGTCCGATGCCATGGCGTGGCAGCGCACGCCGTCCAGTTGCGTCAACAGCCTCAGGGGCAAGGGGCGGGACATCAGTTCGACCTGATGGCCTCGGGCACACAAGGCCCGGGCGAGAACGCTGGAGCGCATCAGGTGCCCATGCCCCAGCTGCTCGTCAGCATCGAATCTGAATACGATCCTCATCGCTGCGCTCAGAGGTTCCCGGCCCTGGCGGCGCGGTGTTCGTGCTTGATTTCAGCTAACTCCCAGTCCACCAGGCTGTCAATGTCGTGGCATTGGGTTTCGGGCACTTCAAGGGTGGCGGTTCGCCCGCCCATCAGGGAGCCGGTTTCCAGCAGGGTTTGGGTGCGAAAAAAGTAGAACTGACCTGCATCGTGAAAAGCCACAGGCAGGTCCTGCGAACGGGTAGATGCATGTTCGGGCCATACAAAGCGGGTGAGACCCGCCTCATCCCGTTGCAGGGCGCGCCAGATGGGGTGGGAAAAGCGTATGACTGGAAACACCAGATCCACATGGCCTTGCCGCAACTGGGCCAAGGCCGCACTCAGTTGGTCGGGAGTCACAAAGGCCGCACTCGCGTAAATGGCGCACAGGTACTCCGGCAAAGGGCCTTGCCGGGCTAAGCCGTCCAGGCATTCCAACAGGGCCTGCGTCGTGGTGGCTGTGTCACTGGCCGCTTGCGGTGAGCGCAGCCCCAGCGATTGCAGGCCCACATCAAGGGCCAAGGCTTCGATGTCGGGGCAGTCCGTGCTGATGAGCACGCGGTCGAACTTGCCCCAGTCCAGCGCGGCCTGGGCCGGCCAGGTCAGCAGTGGTCGGCCTCTGAACAACTTGGCGTTTTTCTTTGGGATGCGCTTGCTCCCTCCACGTGCCAATAAGATGGCGCTCATGCCAGTGCTTGGATTGAACTTGGCCTTGGGCGAGACGCTTGACATCACGAATGCACCTCGTTTGACGTGACAGGCGCCTGCAGCAAGTCGCCCAGAAGATGACTCACCCGGTCCACGGCCTCGTCTTGCATGTCTGGATAGAGTGGAAGGGTGAGGGATCTACTGCTGTAATGTTCAGTATTGGCTAAGTCGCATTTTCTTAATTCTCTGGGTGGATAGAAAATAGGCGTATGCGATGTATTGTTGATTAAAAAATCACTCACCTTAGCCGAAGGCCGATTCGCTGTACCTGTCATGTTGACACCGCGCTAGTACAGCCTTGAAGGAGGCGATGCAGTTCATTGCTTACACGCTCTACGTCTTCAATACACATATCCGGGAAAAGGGGCAGGCTGATCGCCTCTTGGCTATAAATTTCAGCATTTGGACAATACCCTGGTGCAAAGCCACGTTGGCGGTAGTACGGCTGAAGGTGAACGGGTCTATAGTGCAGATTTACCCCTAAGCCTGCCTGTCGAAGTGCGCAAAAAAGGGTTGTATGGTCTAAAAGTCGATGATCTTTAGGAAGTCGCACCACGTAAAGGTGAAAACTGCACAATTGTCCAGGGTTTACATGTGGCAAGATCAAGGGCAAGTTAGCCAACAACTTGTTGTAATGTTCAGCAAAGGTATTCCGTTGAGCTACAAAGGCGTCTAGCCGCTTCATTTGTGACAGTCCCAATGCAGCTTGCAAATCTGTCATGCGGTAATTGTAGCCAAGCTTTTGCTGTTCGTAATGCCAAGGGCCCTCTGGCACTTGCGTGAGATATTCGTTTTGACTTGTGATTCCATGGCTGCGCACCATTCGCATCGCCCGGGCCAATTCTGGGTCTTGTGTCAGCGCCATCCCCCCTTCAGCCGAGGTGATGATTTTGACTGGATGAAAACTAAAAACAGTAATATCGCTATAGCGCCCACAGCCTACGGGTTCGCCCTGGTAGTGTCCTCCTATGGCATGTGAGGCGTCTTCAATGATACGAAAACCATATTCAACGGCTAATTTTGCAATGGCGGCCATATCGCAGGATTGGCCTGCAAAATGAACAGGGATCACGACTTTGGGCAGCCGCCCCTCGTGCCGAGCTTGAGCCAATTTGTTTTCCAGCTTACTTGGGCACAGGTTTAGTGTTCTGGAGTCAATGTCTACGAAGTCAACCTCAGCACCACAGTAGCGTGCGCAGTTGGCGCTGGCCACAAAGGTATTTGGGCTTGTCCAAACCCAATCGCCAGGACCGACACCCAATGCCAAACATGCAATGTGCAGGGCACTGGTGGCGCTATTGACTGCCACGGCGTGTGCTGCTTGGCAATAGTTTGCCACTGCTTCTTCAAATGCAGGAACCGCTGGACCTTGGGTCAACCAGACGCCACGCAGCACAGCTACCACTGCATCAATATCCGCCTCGCTAATTGATTGGCGACCATATGGCAAGTAAGTGGTTATGTCTTTGTCGGTCAAGTTGGACATAAATTCTTTCAATGTGTTTTAAATCTGCTACTGAAATGCAAATAAATAATCTATATTTATACAGATTTTCTTTTGAAAAGCAAGAGTTCGGAATGAAATCCATCGACTGTTTGAAAGCCGAAGGGATGGACGTTGCTGTCGACTAATTCATAGTTGTTGAGCATGGTCACGTAGTCTCCTGTCTTAATGGGAGTTTTAACTCCCGGGTGACCTGGCTTTTTCAAGGGTTTTCCTTCACGGAGGTTCCTCAACAAAATCCATCGGGCTTCTAGCCGGTTGACATGATGCAGGTAGTTGTCGACTACGTCGGGCTCCATTTCCTGGAAGGAAATGAAGTTGACAAAAAGATCGACCTCGCCGACCAATTGCTCAATTTGCCATGGGCAAAGCACGGCCGCTTGTTTCAGACTTCCGAGCGGCACTTCGCCGATCTGTGGAAATTCTTCGAAACCGCTCACTTGATGGGGTCCTATGGCGGCTTTGAGGTACTGCTCTGCCACAAGTTGAGTGGGCGTGATGTCAATGTCAATGTATTGCCAATCAGGCACACCTGACTGTGACCATATTTCACCCAGTGTGCCAAAGCCACCGCCTATTTCAAGCACGCAGCGGGGTATGTCGTCATGCAGATGGCGCTTGAGCAGACTCAATCCCAGCAGGTAGTTGAGTGCCGAGCGGCTGTATCGCTTGCCGCTCCATTCGAATTGCTCCAATGGATGGCCATAGGTGCTTTCACTGAAGGTATGGAGCCATGGCAATTGATGGTGGTTATCTCCAGCAATCAACACCCTGTAATCAGCCAATGCGGCTTGGGCACCCGATAAGAAGTGCTCAAGGGCCAACTGTGCCTTTTTTGCGTTTGGAAAATTCCCCTGCAAAGTGGTTCGCAGAACGTCTGCTTGCTCGGGGCTGATGCCACTGGCCGAACCACTGTAGTTGGGTACGAAGTAACCCAACGCAGTCGGCGTGCGCCTAAATTGATCAATGCCTGCATCCACCAATTCACGCGCGATTTGTTCGCTGGCGTCGGCCCAAAAAGCGGTCGGTTGGTACAGCGCTTTTTGTTTGGACATCTCGCTTTTGGCGTGATTGAGCTTGTCGATGATCTTCATGGTATGAACTCAGAGTCAATTTGAGATGAGCGTTTGATAAAAACTTCAGCGATGATCTGTTAAGACGATCAAACTGGGACAAATTCCGGGTTGACATGTGAGCGAATCAGGTGGCGAATGTCTTCCACGCTCAAAAAGTCGGGGTTGGTGCCGGAGTTGTATGAAAACTCGCCCGCCATCACCTCCGCCTGCCTGCGCTTTAAGTAGGCGGGCACTTTGCCTGCGCTCAAGATGGCGTAGTAGGCGCCCAAATCCACGGTGTTGGGGCTGTCGCTGGGGGTGATCATTTCTTCGTGAATTTTCTCGCCGGGGCGCAGGCCCACAATCTCTTGCTGGCAGCTCGGCCCAATCGCTTCGGCCACATCGCAAATGCGGTAGGAGGCGATTTTGGGCACAAAAATCTCTCCGCCCAGCGCGTGTTCCAGGGCCCAGCAGACCATTTCCACGCCCTCGTCGAGCGAGATGTTAAAGCGCGTCATCTGTGGGTCGGTGATGGGCAGGCGGCCGGTTTTGGCCTGGTTGATGAAAAAGGGAATCACCGAGCCGCGTGAGCCCATGACGTTGCCATACCGGACCACCGAAAAGCGCAGGTCGCGTGCGCCCCTGAAGTTGTTGGCCGCCACAAACAATTTGTCGCTGCACAACTTGGTGGCGCCATACAGGTTAATGGGGGCTGCGGCCTTGTCGGTGGACAGGGCCACCACGCGCTTGACCTGGGTGTCCAGGCAGGCCTCAATGAGGTTTTGCGCACCCAAGATATTGGTCTGAATGAATTCAAAGGGGTTGTACTCGGCGGCCGGCACCTGTTTAAGGGCGGCGGCATGAACCACGGTGTCAATGCCTTCGAGCGCGCGGCGCAGGCGGTTTTGGTCGCGTACGTCGCCAATGAAAAAGCGCAGGGCAGGGTACTTGGACTCTGGGAATTCTTGGGCCATCTCAAACTGTTTGAGCTCGTCGCGGCTGAACACCACCAGGCGCTTGATGTGCGGGCAGGTGTCCAGCACGTTGCGCACAAAGGCCTTGCCAAAGGAGCCCGTGCCGCCAGTGATCAGGATGGAACGCTCGCAAATGTCGCTGCGCTGCTTGGTATTTATGTCCATTTTTCGACACCTCTATTGAGTCAGTGGTCAAGACCATGCACGTTGCGTGCCAGTTCAATCCTAGTCTTGCTTTGGTTGACGCTGGTCGCCCACTGGTTTGTATGCAGCATTTGACGTTGGCTTTCAAACCAATGCTTGCGCATTCCAGTGCGGCCATGCCTGAAGGCTTTGCTGTCACTTTGCCGTCCACCTTTGGCCTGGCAGGTGCGCCTGGTAGACAGGCGCAGCTGTGACATATGTATATGTGTTGGGGTTTATGAGCCCTGCTTGTGGGGGGCAGACATGCGGCGGCTTTGTTCAAAGCTCCTCGATTTCCCGACACTTTGACCTGGCACGGGGATTGCTGTGGGTAGGGTGTAGCCAAAGTGGCGGCAATGGTTTGCCACCCGTTCAGATTTCATTGAGGAGTTTTTATGTCCCGTACTGCTGTTGCGTTTTCTCCGGTGATGCCGGTGATCTCCCTGCCCATGTTCATGGCCGAAGACATAGACCGTTTCAGCGCGGCCGAAGTGCGGCAAGCAATTTGCGCCTGGGTGGGCGAATCTCGCATGGACATGGCAGATGCCTTGGTGGCCGCTGGCTTGGCGATGTACCCCGACAGCCAAGACATTTTGGTGATGGGTGCCCTGGTGGCTGAAGTCAATCAGGACTGGGCCCAAGCGCAAGACTGTCTGGAGCGCCTTGTCACCGTCCAGGGTGATGCGGTCAGTGCAGAAGTCTTGCACCACCTGGTCAGGGTATTGCGCTGCAGAGGCGCTTACTTCAACGCTTTTATTCACGCAGAAAAAGCCATTCTGCGTTTTTCCCAGCATTTGGGCTTGATTCAGGCGCACACCGAATTGGCCGAATTGCTCGAGTCTGTTCCCGTTCATGTCGCGCCTGAGGCGCAAGTCAGCTGACCCCACCCACAGTGGCAAAGCTTTGCCGTCTCTTTTTGCATAGGAAATACCATGCCAGTTATTAATACCAACCTTAATTCGCTGATTGCCCAAAGTGCATTGACGCGCAACAACCGCTCGCTCAGCCACGCGATGGAGCAGTTGTCCACCGGCAAGCGAATCAATGCAGCGTCTGACGACGCCGCTGGTCTGGCGATCAGTAACCGACAAACGGCGCAAATTCGTGGGTTGGACCAGGCCGTGCGCAATGCCAATGACGCGATCTCCATGATCCAAACGGCCGAGGGCGCGACCAATGAGATCACCAACATGCTCCAGCGCATGCGTGAGCTGTCGGTGCAAGCGGCCAACGCCACTTACAACACCTCAGACAAAGCCTCGCTGCAGCTTGAATTCAAGGAACTGCAGTCCGAGGTCAAGCGCATCACCAACATGACGGAGTGGAACGGCAGCGGCATTTTGAACGGCACCACTTCGGCTGCTGTTTATCAAATTGGTGCCAACGCCAACCAAACCATCACGGTGGGTTTTGGCAACTTGGTGGCTTTGACGGGCGTGGCCACGGCCATGAGCGCAGCCGTTTCAGTCAGCACGGCGGATGTCATCACTCAAATGGACGCTGCATTGGGCGCCGTGGACCGTTACCGCGCCGATCTGGGTGCCAAGATCAACCGATTGACTTACGCGGCCGACAACTTGACCAATGTGTCGACCAACTCGTCGGCTTCCCGCAGCCGAATTTTGGACGCCGACTACGCCAAGGCCAGCAGCGAGTTGGCTAGAACGCAAATTATTCAGCAGGCGGCCACGGCCATTTTGTCGCAGGCCAACACCTCGCAGCAAACGGTGCTCAAACTGCTGCAGTGACGCTGTTTCGCTCTTCTTTATTGCTCGTTTTATTGCTCGTCTAGGCGATACTGGCTCCTTCTATGTCCGGCCCGACGCCTGCTTCTTCACGCTCCGCTCCCAATTGCTTTGGGTGCCGGCATTTCGCCGTCAGTTGGGACCCGCACAGTCCCTACGCTTGCCGCCTCATGGGTTTCAAGTCCAAAATTTTGCCCGCCATTGAGGTGCTTCGCGCCGATGGCATGCCTTGCTTGGGCTTTGTCTCCAAAGCCGCCGCACCTTTGCCGCGGCCTCAGCCTTTTCGCCGTTCTGTGCCAGAGCCGGCGCTGGACCCCGTGCCCGAATGGGCCGATGTGCGGGGTCTGTCGACTTTTCGTCGCCTGGCCTGAGAATCCGTCAAAAGTGACGGTTTAATCCCCTTAATTTCTCTTTTAAAGTAGTTTTTAACTACATTTCACATTGGCATGACATTTGCGGGTCTGAGTCGAACAACCGACATCAAGGCCACTTGTCATGAACAACCCCTCGCACACGCAGCACCTGCTTTGGCTGGACCCCTTTCGCGCATTGTCTGACGCGGACCGGGCGCAGTTGGCGGCCGCTGGTTTGGCGGTCCACCCTGTGGCCACACTTGACGATTTGCGCGAGCAGCTGCCCCAGGCGGGCTTGATTGCGCTGCGCCTGGAAGGCACGCCAGACTTGCTGCGCGATGTGCAAGCCTTGCAAGCCGAAGAAGGCTGCAGCCTGGCGGTGCTCTGCCGGGTGGAGCGCCGTGAATTGGAACTGGCCGTGGCGGCCATGCGTTTGGGTGCCCGGCATGTGCTGGCGGCCGATGATTTTTCAGCGCAGGCCTGGCAGAACGCCAGCCAGCGCCCCGCCGCTGCACCGCAGGCAGCCAAGCCCCAGGCCAAAACCTCACGCACCGTGGTGTACGTGGACCCGGCCAGCCGCAACCTGCTGGCACTGGCCCAGCGTGTGGCGCGCGCACCTGTGAGCGTGCTGATTGAAGGCCCCACCGGCGCCGGCAAAGAGGTGCTGGCCCGCGTGTTGCACGAGTCGTCCGCCCGCGCCCAAGGCCCGTTTGTGGCGCTCAATTGCGCGGCCTTGCCCGACCACCTGATTGAAGACATGCTGTTTGGCCATGAAAAGGGCGCTTTCACCGGTGCGCTCAAAGAGCACCGGGGTTTGTTTGAACAAGCCCAGGGCGGCACGGTGTTTTTGGACGAGATTGCCGAGATGCCCATTCATCTGCAGGCCAAACTTTTGCGCGTGCTTCAAGAGCGCCAGCTCACCCGCTTAGGGGGCGAGCGCGCGCTTGATATCGACGTGCGCGTGCTGGCCGCCACCAACCGCGACCTGCGGGCGGCCACGGCCAGCCGCGAGTTCCGTGAAGACCTTTACTTTCGCTTGTCCACCTTCAAGCTGCGTGTGCCGGCCTTGCGCGAGCGGCCGGGAGACATCTTGCCTTTGGCCGCGCGCCTGTTGGTGCGCCACGCCGAAGGCGGGCGGGCACTGTCGGTGAGCGTGCAGGCGCAAGACAGCCTTAAAAACCACCCCTGGCCTGGCAATGTGCGCGAACTGGAGAACGTGGTCATGCGTGCTTTGGTGCTGTGCACGGGGGAAGTGATCTTGCCCGAGCACCTGATGTTTGACGATGCGGCTTGGGCGCCCAACGTGTCCGCCGCTGCTGCCCAAGTGGCGCCCGCCGCTTGGCCAGCCACGCTGACAGAGGCGCCTACAGCCTTGGCTGCCAACGCCCAGCGCATCAGCAGCCCGGTCCCCAGCATTTGGTCGCCGGCCAATCCCCCCGCCCAAGCGGACAGTGACGCCACCGACGAGCCCGCCAACTTGCACCAAGCGGTGCAAATAAACGAGCAGCAACTGATTTTGGCGGCCGTGCAAAGCACCTACAGCCGCTTAGAAGCCGCTGCCAAGCTGGGCATCAGCCCACGCACGCTGCGCTACAAGATGGCCAAACTCAAGGTGGGCGCGCCAGCGCTGGCCTGACCCCACTGCACAAGCCGCCCCTAGGAACCCGACATGATTGAAAAGATCAACTCCAGCGCGAACATCCAGTCCATGCTCGCCACGCTGCGCGCCCACCAGGCGCAGGCCGCGGGTGGTGTCCAGTCTATGGAGAGCCAGCCCGTTGAAAAGCCGGGCTTTGGCGAGGCCGTCAAGACCTTGCTCAACCAGGTCAACGACGCGCAGGCCAACTCGCGAAAAATGACCGAGGCCTATGACCGCGGTGAAAACGTGCCCCTGACCGACGTGGTGCTGGCCATGCAAAAGTCTTCCCTGAGCTTTGAGGCCACCATGCAGGTGCGCAACAAGGTGCTCAGGGCCTATGAAGAAATCATGAACATGCCGGTGTGAGCGCTGCTCTGTACTGAAAGATAACCCCCATGGCCACCACCACCGCTCCCTTGCCCGGCTTGACCGGTCCTGCGTCTGCTGCCAACCCAGCAGGCGGCGCCCTCACCACCACCGGCCCCGGCTTGCCCGCAGCCCCCAGGGCCGGCTTGCTGGCCAAGCTGTTTGAGCCCACCGGCCCCTTTGGCCCGGTGCGCCAGGTGTTTGACCAGCCGGCCGTCAAAAAAGCGCTCCCTTTCATGATCTTGGCGCTGGTGCTGATGCTCTTTGTGGGCATTTACACGGCCATCAACGCGCCCACCTACCGCTCCATTTCAGCCGGTATGAACGAGGCCGATTCGCAAGCGGCCATGGAGGCGCTCAAGGCGGGGGACTTCAAGCCTCAGCTCGACCCGAACAACGGCCAAATCACGGTGCAGTCTGGCCGCTACCACGAGGCCCGCATTTTCTTGGCCTCCAAAGGCATTCCCAAAACCGCACCCGTGGGGCTAGAGACGCTCAAAGAGCAGTCGGCCATGACCACCAGCCAGTTCATGGAGCAGGTGCGCTACACCGCCGCCATTGAGCAGGAGCTGGCCAAAAGCATCACGCACATCCAATCCATTCAGGCCGCGCGGGTGCACCTGGCGCTGCCCAAGCAGTCGGCCTTTGTGCGCGACCGCACGCCACCCAAAGCCTCGGTGGTGATCACGCCGCACCCAGGCCGCTACCTCACACCTTCCCAGGTTCAGGCCATTGTGAATTTGGTGGCGTCCAGCGTGCCCATGCTGGCCACTGAAAACGTGTCTGTGGTCGACAACAACGGCAAGCTGGTCACCGAATTGGTGGGCGAGGCGGTGTTGGGCCTGAGCACCGCACAACTGCAGCACAAAGAAAAAATGGAAGACGTGCTGCGCCAGCGTGTGGACCAAATCCTGCGCCCCATCGCAGGCGAGAGCAATGTGCGCTCGCAGGTGAATATTTCGCTGGATTTCAGCCAGACCGAGACCACCACCGAGAACTTTGACAACCGCGACAAAGGCCCCAAGACCCGCTCCGAGGTGCTCAGCGAGGAGCGCAACAGCTCCCGCGAGGCCATTGGTATCCCAGGCGCCTTGTCCAACACCCCACCGGTGGCGCCCAGCGCCAACCAGACACCCGGCGGCAGCGACCTCAAGAGCCAGCGCGCCACCCGCAATTTTGAAATGGACCGCTCGGTGCGCCACGTCAAAGGCGCGACCGGCACAGTGGAGCGCCTGACGGTGGGCGTGCTCATCAACGAGCGCCCGCCCACCCAAGGCCCCAAAAACGACAAAGGCGAGCTGCCCGCGCCCACACCCAACCCGTATTCGGCCGAAGAAATTGAGCGCCTACAAAACCTGGTGCGCAGCGTGGTGGGCTACAACGAGACGCGTGGCGACGTGGTCACCGTGGTGCCCGCCAAGTTCGAGCCCGAGACTGTGCTGGACCTCAGCCCACCTTGGTACAAAGACGAGTCGACCTTGAGCAACATCAAAACCGCAGGCCTGGGCCTGGCGTTCCTGGCCTTCTTGCTGCTGGTGGTGCGCCCCGCCGTGATGCATGTGCTCCAAGGCGAGCAAAAAGCCCAAGAGGCCGCCGCCCTGGCGCTGTCGTTGTCGCAAACCGAAGCCAAGAAACCCCTGGGCGACGGTGAGCTTTCAGAGCAAGACCTCAACGCCATTCAACTGGGCGAGGGTGAGACACTGGAGCAGCTCAAGGCCAAGCTCAAGCCTAAGAAATCGACCATCTCGCTGGAGATGCTCGACACTGCCAACTCTTATGACGATAAAGTGGCTTTGGTCCGCATGATCGTGGCTGAAGACTCGTCCCGCGTGGCCAGTGTGCTGAAAAACATGATCAGGGCGCCCAGAGCCTCCTCAACCTAAGGGATAAAAGCCATGGCAGAAGAAGTCACCGCCGCCAAAGCCCAGGAAATGGCCGCCGCGCTCGAGCGCGAAATGGCCGAACTCACAGGCACCCAGCGCGCCGCCGTGCTCATGCTCTTGCTCGGCGAGCAGCAGGCCGCCGAAATCATTCGCTACCTCAACCCCAAGGAGGTGCAGTCTTTGGGAGCGGCCATGGTGTCGGTGGCCGATTTGTCACAAGAGGCGGTGAACGCCGTGCTCGACGAGTTTGTCGCCACCCTCAAAAAGCAAACTAATTTGGGTTTGGGCACCAGCGATTACGTAGAAAAAGTGCTCAAGCGCGCCCTGGGGGAAGACAAGGCAGCTTCGGTCATCAACCGCATCATGCCCGGCCAAGGCAGCAAGGGCCTGGACATTTTGGAATGGATGGACGCGCGCTCGATTGCCGACATGATTCGCGGCGAACACCCGCAAGTCACGGCCATTATTTTGTCGCTGCTTGAAAACCAGGTGGCCGCCGACGTGCTCAATTACCTGCCGTCTGAGAGCCGCTCTGAGATCATGCAGCGGGTGGCCAGCTTAGACACCGTGCAGCCTTCGGCCATGGAAGAGCTGGAAGCCATCATGAAAAAGCAGTTCTCCAACAATTCGTCGACCAAGTCCTCGAGTTTTGGCGGCGTCAAGGCGGCGGCCCGGATCATGAACATGACCAAGACCGAGCTGGAGGCCTCGGTCATGTTGGGCCTGAATGCCCTGGACCCGGACCTGACACAAAGAATTCAAGACAATATGTTCACATTCGACAACCTCACGGGTGTGGACAACAAGGGCATACAGGTGCTCATGCGCAATGTGGAACCCGACCAGCTGATGATTGCCCTGAAGGGCGCCAACGACGGCGTCAAAGACAAGTTTTTTAGCAACATGTCCGAGCGCGCGCGCAGCATGTTCAAGGACGATATGGACGCCAAAGGCCCCACGCGCATTGCCGACGTGGAAGAGGCGCAAAAGAAGATCATGCGCATTGCGCGCAAGCTGTCGGACGCGGGCGACCTGGTGCTGGGTGGAGGCGAAGACTTTGTCTGACCGCCTGCTTGCCGGCACCGACGCCCCCCGCACCGCCCGCATTTGGCAGCCCGCTGACATCTTGCGCGCAGGCGCAGGGGGAGGCGGTTTTACGGCCACCCAATGGAAGCCCGCTGCCAAGCCTTTTGAGATGGTGCCCGCAGAAGGCCGGCCTGTGCCGCCGTCCCAAGACGTGGCCCCAGAACAGCCACCCGAGCATGAGGTGCCCGCCCTGGCCGCCAGCGCGCCAGTGGCAGCGGCCCCGCCCGAGCCCGCAAACACGGTGAGCCAGCAAACGCTTGAAGAAGCGCGCCTGCAGGCTTATGCCGAGGGCCAAGAATTTGGCCGCCACGAGGCCGAAAAGCAAGCGCGAGAGTCCGCCAAAGCCGAGCAAACGCTGCTGCAAAACCGCTTGACGGCCTTGGAACAGGCCCTGCACGCGCTGGGCCAGACGCCCGAGCGCCTGCACGAGCCGCTCAAGCGCTTGGCGCTGCATTTGGCCGAGCAATTGGTGCTCGGTGAGCTGACTCAGTCGCCCCAGGCCATTGAGCGCTTGGTGCGCCGCTGCGTGGACGAGCTGGCCAGCCGCCGCGCTCAGGTGCTGGTGGAGCTGCACCCGGACGACCTGGCGCTGCTGCAGCCCTTGCTGCTGCGACTAGCCGCTGACGACAGCGCCGCGGCCGAGGCCAGCCGCGCGGGCGCTCCGCCTTGGCAATTGCAGGCCGACGCCAGCTTGCAGCCCGGCAGCGTGCGCGCCAGTGCCGACGACGCGGTGGTCAGCGATTTGGTCGAGCACCGCCTGGACGCGCTGGCCCGCCAGCTGCTGCTGGACCCCCAGCGCCAGGCCCGCAACTCTGCTTTTGCGCCAGAGCGCTTGGCGGCCCGCCGCGCCGATGTCGATGCCGTGCTCGACGCCCAGCCCCGCATGGCCGAGAGCTCGCGCAGCAACCGCTTCAGCCCCGTGGTGGAGGCCCAGCCTGTGGCCAGCCCGCGCATGCCCGACCCCGCGCCACCACCGCCCGACCATGGCGCCAGCGCTGTGCTGGACGACGACGGTCTGATGGACACCGACTTTGGGGCTTACGAACAGAGCCAAGCGTTCATTCAACCCGACCAAGCCGAGCCCCAGGCGCCGCCCGCATGATGGACTTTGCCCAAGACGTAGAGCGCTGTGTGGCCCGCGTGCGCGCCCCCGAGCCGCAGCGCTGCGGCACACTGGTGCGCTTGGTGGGCCTGCGCATGGAGGCGCGCGGCATCATGGCGCCCATAGGCACCTGTTGCGAGTTGACCAGTGGCAACGGCCATCGCGTAGAAGCCGAGGTGGTGGGATTTCAAGACAAAACCCTGTTCCTCATGCCCTTCGCCGAACCTGTGGGCATAGGTCCGGGCGCCACGGTGCGGGCCATGCCCGACAGCGGCTCGGTCAGCTTGGGGCCGGAGTTGCTGGGTCGGGTGATTGACGGCCGGGGCCACGCCATAGACGGCAAGCCCCAGCCCCAGTGCGCCACCCGTTTGTCGCTGCTGGGCCTGCCGATCAACCCCATGGAGCGCGGCCCCATCCACAAAATTTTGGACGTGGGCGTCAAAGCCATCAATGGCTTGCTCACTATAGGCCGTGGCCAGCGCATAGGCCTGGTGGCCGGCTCCGGTGTGGGCAAAAGCGTGCTTTTGGGCATGCTCACCCGCTTTACCGAGGCCGATGTGGTGGTCATTGGCTTGGTGGGCGAGCGTGGCCGCGAGGTGCAAGCTTTTATTCAAGAAACCCTGGGCGAAGAGGGCCTGGCCAAGGCCGTGGTGGTGGCCGCGCCCGCCAACGTCTCGCCCGTGCTGCGGCTTAAAGCCGCGCAAATGACGCACCTGGTGGCCGAGTACTTCAGGGACCAGGGCAAAGACGTGTTGATGTTGGTCGACAGCCTCACCCGCGTGGCCCACGCCCAGCGTGAAATTGGCTTGGCCGTGGGCGAGCCGCCCACCGCCAAGGGTTACCCGCCATCGGTGTTTGCGCTGTTGCCCAATTTGATTGAGCGCGCCGGCACCGGCCGCCACGGCCACGGCTCCATCACCGCCATTTACACCGTGCTGGCCGAGGGCGACGACGCGAACGATCCGATTGTGGACATTGCCCGCGCCTCGCTGGACGGGCAGGTGATGCTCTCGCGCAAGCTCGCTGACGCGGCGCACTACCCGGCCATTGAGCTGACGGGCTCGATCTCGCGGCTGATGCAAACCCTGCTCAGCCCCGAGGACCTCAAAGGCGCCAACCGCTTTAGGCGCTTGTGGTCGCTTTACCAGCAAAATATCGATTTGATCCAGGTGGGCGCTTACGAGGCTGGCAGCAATCCTGAGGTGGATGAAGCGATTCGTCTGCGCCAGGCCATGGAAGCGTTTTTGCGCCAAGACATGAACCTGGGCCTGCCCGAGCCGCAAACCCGCACGGCCCTGCGCCAGCTGCTTCAAAGTTAATTTAAACCGGAATTGCCCCTGTCATGCTCAAGCCCCGCGCCTGTTGGTCTGTGTTGCTCACCAAAGCCGAAGACGAAGTCGACCGCATTCAGGGCGAGCTGCAGCAAATCCGCCTGCGCGCGCAAAGCCTGGAAGCCAGCCGCGAGCGATTGCTCAATCTGCACGCCGATTACCAGCAAGCCCCGGCCACAGGCAGCACCAGCGCGGGCATGCAAGACACCATGAACCGGCGGCAATTTGCCGCGCAACTGCTGACCTTGCTGGACCGTGTCAAGCAAGACATTGCCCAGGTCGAGCGCGTCATGGCCCACACCCGCCAACGCCTGGGCGAAGCTGAAAAAGAGCGCCTGAAAATGCAGGCCCTGGTGGAGCAAGACCTCAACGCCGTGCGCAAAGACGCGGCCGTGCGCGAGCAGCGCCAAATGGACGAGCTGGGTGTGATGCAGTTCAACCTCGGGAATGGCGCATGAACCCATCGGGCGGCTTGCGCTGGCATTGGCGCGCCTGGCGCTCGCAGCGCCAGTGGCAGGGCACGCGCGAGCACCTGGCGCAGTGGCTTGAAAGTGTGCAGCCCGCAAGCGATCAATTGCTGCTCTTGGGCCCCAGCGCGGGCTGGTTGCTGCCCAGCGCTTTTTTGACCCGCTTTGGCCAAGTGCACTGCTGGGACATAGACCCGCTGGCGCCTTTTTTATTTGCCCGCCGCCACGGCGCGGCCTTGCGCGCGGCGGGCGTGAGCTGGACTTACCAGCGCGGCGATGCTTGGGCCAACTTGGACAAGCTGCTGGCCGCCCACCCCCAGGCGGCCGTGTTGTTTGACAACCTGCTGGGGCAGCTGCGCTTTCACGGCCCTGGCACCGGATCTGAGGCGGCCGTGCATGCGGCCTCCGTGGAGCGCCGCATCACCCGCTTGCGCCGCAGCTTGGGCGGCCGGGAGTGGGGCAGCGTGCACGACCTGTTGTCTGGCCCTGGCCGCCTGGCGGAGCCTGGCCAAGAGATGCCCATGCGCCGTCGCAAGCTGCGGGCCGGCGTGCCGCTGGCCCAAGACGGCTGGCTTTCTGGCTTGCAGCCCCAAGGCGATTGGCTGGACCACCTGACGGCGGCAGTGTTTGCGCCAGGAACCACCGTGTACGACATTGCCTGGCCTTTCAAGCCGGGCTATTGGCATTGGCTTCAGGCCGGCTGGGTGGCTCCGGCCTCGGTGTCGAGATAACATTTAATAACAATGAATTCCCGTATTTTTCTCAAAAAATTGTTCTCCATGGTCTTGGCGGGCTTGCTCACGGCCTGCGGTGGGGGAGGTGGGGGTTCAGCGCCGCCCGCTGCTGACACGCCAACGCCTGCGCCCACGCCCACGCCCACGCCCACCGTGCTGGCCAGTGCCTATGTGGGCACGGTCGGCTCACAGGGCTTTTGGGCTGTGGTCAACGGCACCCAAGCGGGTGGCGATTTGTTGGCCATGAATTACATCGGCGATGCTTCCTCCAGTGTCAGCACCACCTTGTATTCAGGCAAAGTGCAGGCTGGTGTGAACGGGGTGGCTACTGCATCTGGTGTGCGCACCATGCGGGCCGATGGCACGGTGCGCGATGGCACGGCCAGCTTCAGCGGGGTTTCGCTGACAGGCTTTCAAGCCAGCTTTGATGCCAATATTCCGCTGGATGCGGCCAGCCACCAAGCCGTGTCCGTGCAGCCCGTGGACGCTGTGGCAGGTGACTGGACCGGGCGCTGGGTGGATGCAGCCGATTCCAACACCAGCTTGAGCTTGCGCGGCTTGGCGGGCGGCGGCACTGCGCTGATCAACGTGCCGAAATGCAGCGGTGTGAGCCTGCGCCTGGGAGCGTGGCAAGCCGCATCGCGCCTGTACCCGGTGC
>Ga0209550_10000704_pt1 | contig 32019 bp, 32 predicted proteins | sample LauGreSuBDMM15SN_2_FD_187567 | JGI IMG/M metagenome (GOLD analysis project Ga0209550, IMG submission 187567) | Freshwater lake microbial communities from Lake Michigan, USA - Su13.BD.MM15.SN (SPAdes) (version 5) | ecosystem: Environmental > Aquatic > Freshwater > Lake | place: Lake Michigan... | reverse complement strand
GCTAAAGGATTACGAAACAATGCCTGCGTCAGCGCACCCGCAAAACCAAGACATGCCCCAATCAACCCAGCGAACAACACACGAGGAATACGAATATTCCATAAAACATGACCTTGTCCGACACTGAACGGCTCTGAGCCGAAAGGCTCGAGCCAAAACAACCAGGCTGATCGCTCGAGCGCGATGGCACCAACATGTGTCGCAACCACGGTCATCACTAAAAGAACACCCAAGAGGATGAAGGTAGCAGACTGCAGTGGCCGATACAGGCATTGACTCATGTGCGCATCGCCTCAATCGACGCGCGACGCAGCGTCAGTATCGCGTCTGGCAGTCGGGGGCCAAAACTTAAGAGGAACATGGTGTCAAACACTAACCAACGACCCGGACGAGCCGCCGGTGTCGCAGAGAGCCCCTTAAACTGGTGGATCAAGCTGCGACTATTGGGGCTGTTTCCAGGTGTCAACGCATCCGGTTGCGTCAGGACGACTAAGTCGGGTTGTGCAGCGATGATGGCCTCGGCGGACACGGGGCGATAGCCTCTTACGTCAGAAAATGCGTTTTGAAGGACTGCGTGCTTCAGCATTGCATCAGCGCCTGTATCCGTGCCAGCAACCAGCAACTGGCTCGGCGTCTGCCCAAGAACAAACATCACACGAATCGCGTTAGTGGGTATCGCGAGTATTTGCCTCAGCGCGTCCCACTCAGTATTCAGTTTTTCAATGAGCGCCTGTGCCTTCCCACCGCACTGTAGTAGTTGTCCAATTTGTTTTACCCGAGAAATCAGCGCGTCGAACGTTTGCCCGTCTTCGACTCTAGACACCGACACGCCCGCTTCGCGCAAACGAGACAAGACGGCGAGTGGTCCGGCGTCGTGCCCCACGATTACCTGTTGCGGCGCCATAGCAAGGATACCCTCTAACGATAGATGACGCGCATATCCAACGCTCGGGAGATGACGCACACTTAGAGGATATCTAGAGGTGGTATCCACGCCAACAAGGCTAGACTCATAACCCAATGCACAAATAATCTCAGTAATCCCGCCTCCGACGCACACGATACGGCTCTTCAGACTCGAGCGAGATTGGCCGGCATCAACCATGCCAAACCGAGACAGCAGTCCGATCCCGCCCGTCCATAGAAGCTGTCGTCGCACAACAGACTGGATCGCTGAATGCTTTAATGTATGCATGACTCCGCCTCCACCGCAAGTGACTCCGTTAAGTCTCTCCAAGACTGAAGCTCAGGGCTATCTAACTCGCGCTCACCAAAAAACGTAATCACTAGTTCGCCTTGCTGATCGAAGGCCTCAATTGACGTGACATAACCGTATTGAGTCGGCTTCTTCACCAACCAAAGCGTCCGCACACTGTCCTGCAATAGATGCAAGTTAAACCGCTCATCAAGAATGTTTATCCACTTCTCTTGCACCACCACCCTATTGACACGTCCAGAATAGATTTGAAGCATTCCTCGATTCGCCACAAATACCATCACAGGAATTTTCTTCTGGGAGACTCGATGCAATAAGGCTTCGATTTGACCTAAGTGCAATGACTGAACGAACTCTGCTTGCGCAAGACGCAGCGCAGCAATACGCGAGATTGAAAAACGCGTTAATAAGCCAAAGAATTCGTGGGTATCCTCAAGCGCGCGCCATGCCTGATGAAAAGCAGACACGTCCACATGCTCGGTGGCGCAACAAACAGGCGCTAAGCGATCGATGGGTTGAGAAAAGTCTTCAAACTTCTGAACGGAGTGGCGAAACTCGCGAACGATTTGGTGATATCTAGGAAGATTGCTCTCAGCAAGCAAGTACACCTTATGGATCGCTACGCCCGTTTCGTCAAAAAACTGCAAACTATGCTGTCGCCTCACGTCGCCATTTTGCTTAGACCAGTTTGGCTCTGTCACTGCAAAGCCGACGTGCCAAGAGCGATAGAAGGCGCGCAATTCAATCAAATCACCTTGAACAATGCCAATACCGTGGCGGCTACTAATATTCTTGTACACCCCAATTGACTCGTGCACGCACGCATGATTGCGCGTCAATGCCATCACTGAACCGAGTGACTCTAAAGACTGCAAAAGCGGCAGCCAAAGCTCATCTAAACGAACGGCGATCATGACACTCGCTTGCGTTGACTCTTCGCATTGCGCTGTTGCCTCTGGAGATTGCAGATGGGCGGCGATCAATTGCCCTTCAGGGATACGCAACTGGTGAGCAACATCACGGGCCCGCATTCCATGCGAGCGGCGCATCATGCCATAAGCATTTCGAATCGTTTCTTGTGTGGGTGGCATAGTCATCTCTTTAATAGTCATACCGCAGGGATAGTTGAATGTTTCGACCGGCAGCGGTGTAGGCATCCTTGACGGGACTCGTCGCTTCAAGGCCGCGCATGTCGGACCAACGCCAATATTTGGCATCGAGTGCGTTATTGAGGTTCACGTTGAGCGTTAGCACCCGCGTGGGCTTCCAGAACCAACCGAGATCAAGCACAGTGTTGGCGCCGGGTGAGAACTGCTTTTCAGCAGCCTCTGCGATATCTGCAGAAGACTTGGCTGCACTAAATGTCACCGTTGCGCGCGCGCCCCACTGACCGGTGTCATAGTGCAGCCCAACAATAGTCTTTAGCGGCTCAACACTATCCAAAGGCTGCTGGCGCCCACTGAGGTCACTGGTGCCCTGGAGGTAGGCGATTCCGGCCTGCACACTCCAATGACTATCGATTGTTGAATCAGTGCTCAACACGACGCCGCGGATGCGTGCTGAGCTGAGATTGACATACTGATAGACAAACGGATCTGTTGGACGGCCTCGACCCCCTACCCGCTCCTGACTGATGAAGTTTTTATAGCGATTGTCAAAGCCCGAGAGGGTGTAACGAAAGCCTTGATAAGCCCCACGTACGCCAAGTTCAATACTATCTGCGTACTCTGGCTGAAGCTGAGCATTGCCAACACTTGTGTAGCCCGCCGCGAGATTGCTGAATCCATTATTGACTTGCTCGGGCGTGGGCGCACGGAATCCACGCGCCAATTGAGCATAGGGAGAAAAGCTCGGTGCTAAGCGCCATACCGAACCAAGCCTCGGCGTAATGGCCTGACCTTGCGCCGCTTGGGGTAAACCACCCGTATAAGCATGACTAGAGGGTGAGATGCGATAGTAGTCAGCGCGCAAGCCTGGGATCACACTGACCGAGCCGAACTCCATTTCGGTCTGCGCAAAGATGCCGCCTTGTATATAGCGCGAGTCCGGAAACGGTTTAACAGGAAATACTTCACCATAAGGCGGTGAGGTTCCACCCCTTAAGCCAGACACTTGGGCCTGACTCCAATCAAAGCCGTAGGTGAGTTTCTGGCTAATCAACCCTGATAAGTTTGTTTCAAACTGCGACGCCATTCCAAGTAAACGCGTGCGATAGCTATTGTCGCGGGTACGTGCTGGCGAGCGAAATCTATTTTCTTCCGTGTACTGATTGACTCGTCCATCTTGCCAATAGACGCGAGTTTCTGCCCCTTGAATCCACGACGCGTTCATATCGGTGAGGCGGTGTTCAAGCGAAATGCGATCTCGCTGTATGTGATCGCGCGTATCGAAATCAAGTGTCGCGCGTGGAATGGTCGGTTGCAGCGCTCGGGCTGACAAGACTTCAGTCACTTGCGTTCTGTCTTGCGACTCTGCGGTAAACGTAAGCTGTTGCGTCGCGTTGAGTGCATGAACGGTCTTACCTAACAGATAGCGGTTTTGGTAGTTGGCAGGATTTGACTGCGTACGCATGATGTTCTGCGATGCATCATTGCCGTGGGTCGCCGTCTCATGCCCCAAGCGATACGTGGCAAGAATCATTCCCTGCCAAGCCTCTCGTTGCCCTGCCACCGCAACCGTCCCTGCGGCGGATTGATCGATACTGGCATAGCTCAGTCGTGAGAACGCTGCTAACGGCTGCGCTTTCAACACATCGCTTGGATCTAACGTGCGAAAGCTGACCGCACCCGCTAGACCATCGCTGCCATACTGCGTGGATGCAGGTCCCCGCAACACCTCAACAGACTTGAGCCCGTCAATATCTAAGAAGTCACCACGTCCCGTTGCGAAGGCACCAAAATTAAATCCATTGGGTATCCGGATGCCATCCACAAGCATCAAGACTTGATTGCCGCCCAGGCCTCTGATGTTGATCCCCTGATTCCCAGCACGAGCGCCAGAGTTTCCGCCCATTCCAAAGCGGGTTGGAGCGGCTCGTACGCTGACATCGAGCTCGTTGCGAAACAAATCTTTGACGTCGCGTGCGCCTTCGCGCTCAATCTTCTGCGCACCGATGACGGTGACAGACGCTGGTACGTCGTCGATGCGTCTGGCCGTGCGGGTCGCACTCACCGTTACCTCTTCAAGCTTGTTGACTGACGAGACTGGCGCCGTGTCCGGATCTGCAACCACGAGGCGAGGCAGTTGTGTTCCGAAGGCTAGGAAATAAAGAAAAGCGCGTTTTTTGCTCAGCATGGCGTGTCCTAAAGATTCTTAGGCACTGGCTGGCGATGGCTGGCTTGTGCGGTTGAAAGGATTTCAAAAAATGAAGTGAATCAGTTTATAAAATCAAGGTTATTTAGTGAGAATCAACTTACCCAGAGACGTCTTGCGCAAGCGATAGACCACCCCATCGTGTTGAATATGGATTTCAACAGCGTTGCGAAACAGAGCCTGACTTGTGGTGCGAATCATGCCGTGAGGCGCAAGACTCTCGGGCCCTAAGCTCGAGGGATTCGTCTGGTTTGGGACCGGGTGTAACGCATGAACTAAGACATCCATGCGCACATTCTAAACGATAATGATTCTCATTTGCAAAAAATCAATTATTATTTTTTTGTAACACGTCGTTACTGCGCCATTGCAAAACCATTCACGATCGTGGTGGCGTTATGCGTGATCATCTTTAGATACGTGTCAGCCCCTGCACTGGACTCCGACAAGGCATCCGCATACAAGGTCCCACCAATACGCGCCCCACTCTCCTTGGTGATACGTTCTAACACCCGTGAGTCTGAAATGTTTTCAACAAAAATCGCGGTCACCTTGTTCTTTTTTATTTGATCAATGATACGCACCACATCTGCAGCCGAGGGTTCACTGCCTGTCGACAGCCCCTGTAACGAGAAGAATCTAACGCTATACGCTGCAGCGAAATATCCAAACGCATCGTGCGAAGTAATAATACGCCGCTGTGCGACGGGTATCGCTTTAAGGCGCTCTCGTATCGACTGATCGAGCTTATCTAATTCAAGGCTGTAGGCCGTGGCGCGCTGCTCAAACTCTTGCGCTGCCGCAGGCTTTGCCGCGGCGAGTGCGATACGTATATTTTGCACATACTGCTTGACGTTCACCGGATTTTGCCAAGCGTGGGGATCTGCAGCATGACTGTGCCCGTGTTGATGACCAGACCCCGCGGCCTCCTGAATCGTTTTAACACCGCGACTCGCCACGACGACCGCGCCACGATAGCCAGAGGATTTGATCAGCCTATCCATCCAACCTTCGAAACCCAAGCCGTTGATCACCACCAGCTTGGCATTCGCTAGCCGTTTAGCATCTGCAGGGGTAGGATCAAAGATATGTGCGTCCGCATTAGGGCCAACCAAGCTCGTGACTTCAACATGGGGGCCTCCCACCACACGCACGAGGTCAGCCAGAATTGAAAAACTTGTGACGACAGGCAGAGGCTGAGCAGATACGGAGGATCCTAACGCGCACGCAAGCGAGAGAAGCAACGATCGCCGAAACGAATGAAGTAAACCAATGCGCATTACGACTCCTTGTGTTCAGGTGCAGGAAACCAAATCAGTCTGAGACTATCGCGTGAACCAATAAACAGGGAGACTAAATAAAGGCCGCCCGCTGCGAGCACAATGCTTGGTCCAGACGGAAAATTGGCGTGATACGAAATCAACAGCCCAGCGACGGCACTGACTGCCCCGATACCGGCAGCAACGCTCGCGCGGGCGATGACGCCATAGCACCAGAAGCGCGCCGCTGTGGCGGGCAGCATCAACAGACCGACCGCCATCAAAGTACCGAGTGCTTGAAAAGCAGACACGAGTGTCAGTACAACCATCAACATAAATATTTGATGAATCATCCCGCCACGGCCACCTACGGTGCGTAAAAAAGCGGGATCAAAGCATTCAACAACCAGCGGACGCCAAATAATTGCGAGGACGAGTAATGTAGCAGTCGAGGCAGCCGCAATCATGATCAACGACTCATTATCGGTCGCAAGCACACTACCGAATAAAAAGTGCAGTAGATCGACTTTGCTACCACTCGTGGAAATTAACAACACGCCGAACGCCAACGAGATTAGATAGAAGGAGGCAAAACTCGCGTCTTCCTTCTGTTTGGTCCACCGGGTCACAAGGTTCGCGAGCAACGCCATTACGGCTGCAGCCACAAAACTTCCTATGGTCATCGCGGGCAGTGACAAGCCGAAAAATATAAAACCGACCGCAGCACCAGGAAGCACCGCGTGGGCGATCGCATCGCCCGCGAGACTCATTCGTCGCAAGACCAAAATCGTACCGATGGGACCACAAGCCAAACCGATCACCACACAGGCCACGAGCGCTCGTCGCATAAAACCGTAGTCCACAAACGGTAAGAGCACAGCGTTATATATTTGCAGGAGAGCGTCTGCCAGCATTAGAAGCGCCCCCCTTGCTCTGGTGCACGCACGCACCATGGCGCGCGGTCGTCCCAGTATTCAGCCGTCGCGCGGGCACGAGTCAAATTGTCGCTCGTCAAAACAGTTTCACTCGCGCCCCAGGCAATCGCCTCTCGCGCCAGCAATAAAGTCTGAGGGAAATAGCGGCGCACCATCTCTAAATCATGCAGGACAGCAATCACCGTTCGCGAATGATGATGCCAATCCAGTACGACCTGAAGTAAATCCTCAACCGTTCGTGTATCTAAGGCATTGAAGGGCTCATCCAACAAGATCACGGGTGCATCCTGCATCAACAGTCGTGCAAACAGCACGCGTTGCAACTGTCCAACCGATAGCTCTCCAATAAAACGCCGCTCAAAGCCGACCAGCCCCACTGCCGCGAGCGTGTCGGTCGCGCGTTGTCTGACGTGGCGCGAAGCGGGTAAAAAACTCCCGATATGTTTCCAGGCCCCCAGCACGACGACATCGAGTACGCGCACGGGAAACTCTCGATCAATCGCAGACTGCTGCGGCAAGTAGGCCAGGTCAATACGCGCAGCGTCACCAAACCGTATCGATCCTTCAATGCCTTTGAGCTGACCGGAAAGCGCAGACAGCAAGGTGCTTTTGCCTGCACCATTAGGTCCGACAATCGCAGTCAGTGAGCCCGAGGCAAATGCGCCGGACAAATGATGAACCGCCGGATGCCCATCGTAGGCAATCGTCAGATTAGTCAACGCAATCTCTGGCGCCGCACTTAACGGAGTCATCGGCGCATCCACTGTTCTACAAAGCCCACAACACGGCGAGCCACACCGCGCACACGACGGCACCCACAAGCAGAACACGGTGCCCAACACCGCTGAGCACAGAACTCGGCAGCGCAGGCGGTGCGAGCACCACGCCGGGTCCAACCGATGAGCGATCGATGCCCTTTCCTAGCGCGTGGGGAGCATGATGATGCGAATGGTCGTGAGAATGATCGTGGTTCATTGGGGTAATAGTGACAAAGCAATTTCAGATAAAGAATGCTGATTAAAATTAGGAAATATTCAAAGTAAGCCGTAATGATAATACAATATCATTATTAATGTAGGTAAGATACGGTATGAATTCCATTAACGCCCCGAAAGCAGAACGCTCTACCAGGCAACGTGCAGCGATTCGCGACGCGATTGAACAAGCCGGAAGACCCTTGCTAGCACAAGAGGTGCTAGAGCTCGCTGGCGTGCATGTCCCCCGTCTGGGAATCGCGACGGTCTACCGCAACATCAAAGCAATGGTAGAAGAAGGCGCTATCAAGCAAGTATTGCTTCCTGGCGAGAACCCACGGTTCGAGCTTGCGGGCCACGCGCATCACCATCATTTTCAGTGCTACACGTGTCAGAAAGTGTTTGATATCCACTCGTGCCCGAGTGATCTACTCAATCTGGCGCCGAAGGGCTTCAAAGTCGAAAGTCACGACCTGACGTTATACGGCCGTTGCAAAGACTGCTGAACATCAGGCGTGTGTTGTCCAAGCAGCACTAAACATCAAGAGTCCAAACAGTAACACTGCGACCGAGGCGAGGCCTTGCACGATTGCGACCACATACACACCTAAACGTAGCCTCGGTCCGTCGACAATTTTTTCTAGCGCATGACTAGCCCAGAGCGAGGCGCTTGCTAATGCGGCGACGGTCAGTCCTGTCCCCAAGCCCATTGCCAGTGCCGCCGCGATCCCTGCGATAAAAAACCCTTGCGATAAGGTAAAAACCAGCACAAATACTGCGCCCGTACAGGGCCTGAGCCCAATCGCCAAGATGGCCGACATGGCCCGAGACCAATTGAGTTTTCCACTCACCATCGATGGATCCGGCACATGCAGGTGGCCGCAGCCTGCATCACAACTGTGCGAATGATCATGCGCAGGAGCGTGATGATGATCGTCTTGTTTATGGGCTTGATGCGCATGCCCATGATGTTGATGTTGATGTGCACCGCTTCGAAACGCCGCACGTACGACATGTCGATAAACCAACAGCACGCCAAGCGCGATCATCATGAAATAGGAGCCAAGCTCTAGCCACCACGTTGCACGATTTAATGTCATGCCCGAGACGTTAAGCAACCCGGCGGCGACACCCACGAGCACCACGGCGACGACGGCTTGCAAAAATGCCGACAACAACGCCAACAATGCTCCATTGCGTATCGTTTCACGATTCGCGAGCACGTAGGCAGTCAGCACCGCCTTGCCATGCCCAGGGCCGAGCGCGTGAAAGACCCCGTAGGCAAATGAGAGGCCCAACAAGAGCCAGGCAGCCCATCCATCTTGCTGCCAAGCACGAACAGCACCAGTGAGTTGCCGGTAGAAATGCGACTGCCACATCGCCATCTGCGCAGAAAACTCACCAAACCAACCGCCGACACTAAAGTTCAGACGTTGTTCAGGCGTTGCGAATGGATGCGCTGCCTGCGCGAGCGTATCGGTCGTCATACACAGCAAGCCAAACACGCACAGCGCAACGGCGATCGCACGCCACCTTATAAAAAAGTCGCACTGCTGACGCACTTTCAACAGGTCACCTTAAATTGATGTGTCAGTTGCTTCGTCACCTCTTTTAACTCCGGGGGAAGTTGCTTTTGATCTGCAGGAATGGACCATAAAAGCCTTTCGGTTTTCGGGTCAAGCGGACGGGGGGATAGATAATCAATCCGACAACTCTTTGGCGCACCCTCCAACCGATAGGAGGCAGAACCCTTATAGGCAAACGCAACAAAATAGCTAGAGTCATAAATATCGACTTCGACGGCTTGTTTGCCGGGAGTCACTGGCGTGGCAAAAGGAAGTTCAAAGGCCAGCGTTAATTGACCACTCTTTGCATCCCAGGTGGTCGCTGCATCTTTCGCTGCGCCAAAGTTAAACTTATTCGTTCCTTGCATCGCTTCTGTAAAAAAATGCGACTCTGGATCGGCGAGTGCGGTCATCCACTCTTTGGTTATTTTATCGAGCTCTTCTTTTGCAACCTCGCCCGACTTGGCGCGCGGGACACCTTGTAACGCATAGGCTGCAAATAACTCGTCGAACTTCCAGCTCTGTCGCAAAGCAACAATCTGCCCCTGACTATTAAAAATCAGCTGCACATTGCCATCAATAAAAATATGCGGATGTGCAAACGCCGGCATCTGCAAACAGACCCACAGACACAAGCCTTGCAGACCTTTGCGAAAAATCACTGAACGACACGACATACTGCTCACCTTCGACGAGAATCAAACCCGCGTTGGACAACGGTAATCGGGCTGAAGTTCCATTTTATGTCGACACGGCCCTGCCCGCTGCCAACAGTTCAAATAACTCTGTCGTGTCTTCCAGCTTATCGAGTTGATCAATCAAGGCAATCGACCGATCGATCTGCTTGGCAGACAAGCACGACTGCACCACGTGCCGATATTTGTAGACCACGTCATCGTGGGATAAGGGATTTTCTGGGCTACCACGACGATTCAAGATCTCGTGTTCGAAACGACGACCATCGGTCGTGGTGATCTTTACCCGCGCAGCGTGGCGATATGCCGGCCCCATGGCGTCGATGTCGGGATCGATCCGGGCATCAATGCGCTGGATGAAGTCCATGATCAACGGATCGGCCAACCGTTGTTCCTGGTACTGGGCCACAAAGGCCATCCCGTCGAACCCTACGACAGCAAGGCCGTAATACAGATTCATTTGAGCCGCTGTCACCCCTTGCGCCTTGTACTCCCAAGCGCAATGCGTAAAGGTCATGGAGCTCACGCCTACCTCAAGTTTCGCCACAGAATCGGGCGTCAATTGATGCTCGGACAAAAGCGCGGCAAACGCATCCAGCGCAGAGTGAATGCTAGTCACGCATGCGTGCGGCTTATAGCCCACCCGACCGGTTTCCCAAACAGAGCCCAACCCCTCTAAAAGGCGGCTCGGGTTAGGTGTATTTGAATACGTGCTTAAGTATCCGCCATAACCTGCCTCGAGCACATCCGTGATACCCGTAAAGTCTTTTTGCGCAAGATAAGCGGAATACACGCCACTTTGCGCTGCGCGTCCCGAATGAAAACGCTTGACCATCGCACCTTCTTGAGCTGCCATCAGTCCACCGGCCTGCGAACCGGCAATGCCCAGCGCGTGTTGCGTGCGTAACGCATCAAGCCCCAGCATCGACGCAGCGCTTGCCGCAGCAACAAACACCCCTGAGGCGCCTTGCGGATGAAAACCTCGAAAGAAGAGCCCCATCGTCGCTGCGTTACCGACTCTGGTGCCAATCTCATACCCAGCCGTCATCGCTTTGACTAAGGTGCGACCCGCGCGCTGACGAGTTTGCTCTGCCAGTGCGACCACAATAGGTGTCGCGATCGAACCTGCATGCAAAATCGATTCTTTATGAATATCGTCTAGCTCAAACGCATGGCCAGCGGTGGCATTGACCAGCACCGCTGAGCTGACCGACGTTTTTTGTCCGCACCCAAAAATCGATGCGACCGGCCGAGCGCCCTCCTCTTGCACCATCGCCGCAACCCGTTGTGTCCACGGTAGGGTTGCACCAAACAAACAGCACCCAACGCTATCGAGAAAACTGGTGCGCATCCTCGCCACGACCTCAGGCGGAATGTCCTCGAACCGAAGCTTGGCCGCAAAGGTCGCTAACTCCAGTGTCGCACCCGGCAACAACGAAACAGGATGACTATCCATACTGAGGCTCCATATCTAGGCGTGCCACGATTCCTGTCATCGCTGGCGATGCAGCAGGATAGCGTTGCATCACAAGCGGATCGTGACCAGGAATAATGTGATGATTGGATTGTGCCAACGCTTCGAGCTTGGCGTACCCTTGCAAGGCCTCCCCGACATTAAACATTGTTGTAAACGCACGCCGCTTTTCAAAATGTTCATAGTAATGGCTCGTGTCTGAGGCAAGTACGACCCAACCCCGCTGGGTCCACACGCGCACGCACTGCATGCCATGAGTATGACCACCGATGCGGTGCACGCTCAGGCCTGGTGCGAGGTCTCCTTTGCCAGAATAAAAACTCACTCTATTTTTATAGACCAAGCGCACCATGCCGACGATCTCATCGACTTCATAGCTATGGCTGAATTGCTTCTGACACATGTGGCGACCGGTGGCGTAAGACATCTCATCGTCTTGCAAATGAAACTGCGCTAGAGGAAAACTTTCAAAGGTTCCCACGTGGTCGTAGTGGAGATGGGTGATGATGACATTGTCGACTGTCGCGGCATCAATCCCCAACAGCTTGAGTCCCTCAGCGGGGGTACGCAGCAATGTTCGCCCGCGTTTTTTCGCCATCTCTGCACTGAATCCTGTATCCACAACAAAGGTGTGCTGCGCATTACGCACCACCCAGACGTAGTAGTCCATCGCCATCGGGCCATCATGCGCATCTCCGCCGATGAAATGGTTTCTCCGCGAAGCGTCACGCGTTGCATATTTCACCGCAAACACTTCATACGGCGGGAAATTCTCTTCTAGCTGCTCAGCACTGTGTTCCATTGCCCCCCCCAAAACCACGCTATTTATTTTTGCACTGACTCCTGAATGCCTGCGCGCTAAGCAATGCTTGTTTAGCTGTCTTTTTGCGCACTGCACACAAACGCCTCGTTTCTTGAATCGAATGCTAACGAGCAGATAGCTGCGGGTCAATCGAATAGAATCAAATTCTCTTTTGTTCGTGCCCTCCAGAGGTCTTATGACGACTCCCCAGCAGTCCCTGAAACTTTTCTCAACCATCGCGATGCGTAATGTGCTCAAAGCCATCATCCCTGTGTTCGAGAAGCGGTCGGATGTGCATGTCACGATTGAGTACGGCGCAACAGCTCAATTGTCAGAGCGTATTCGTGCTGGCGAGCGTGCCGATGCAATCATGGCGGTATCCAGCTCGATTGAAGAACTCATGAACGAAGGCATCTTGCAACCGGGAAGCCGCCTGGATTTTGTCAGCTCGGACGTTGCGATGGCCGTCAAACAAGGAGCCCCCGCACCGGACATCTCTACTGCGGAGGCCTTTAAGGCAACACTTTTATCCTGTCGCTCGGTCTGCTTCTCCAAACAAGGTGCAAGCGGCATGTATTTTGCCAGCCTGCTCAAAAAACTTGGCATCGAAGACGAAGTCAGAGCCAAAGCCCTCGTCCTGCCTGAGGGTCTGACTGGCGAACCTGTCGCCCGCGGCGAGATCGAACTCGCTGTGCAACAAATGAGCGAGCTTATGCAGGTTTCTGGCATTGATATCTTTGCCAAGCTGCCTCCGGCCGTGCAGCAGTCCACCATATTTTCCCTCGGCAGCTTTGCTCAGACCAAACAAGCGAAAGTCATTCAATCCTTAGCCACGTTCATGCACTCGCCAGAAGTTGGCGCAGCGTTACGTTCGCAAGGCTTGGGTCCACTCCTTTAAATTTTCACAAGGTCAATCATGACATCTGCGCTGCATTTTTTAACAATCGCCGAAGCGTCGCAACAAATCAAAGCGCGCACCTTATCACCGCTCGAATACGTCGATCATCTCGCGCAGCGCATCGAGGCCATCGACCCTCAGATCAACTCTTTCATTACGCCTACCTTCGAGCTTGCTCGAACACAAGCGAAGAAAGCCGAAGCAGAGATTACTGCCGGAAATTACCGTGGTCCGATGCACGGGATCCCCTTCGGTGCCAAAGATATCTATGAAACAGCTGGAATCCTAACGACCGGTGGCTCTAGGATTGCTCAACACCATATTCCAACGCATGATGCAACCACAATTACCAACATGCGCAATGCGGGTGCCGTGCTGCTTGGCAAGCTCAACACGCACGAATTCGCACACGGCGGGCCTTCGTTTGATGTCCCTTGGTCAATTGTGCGCAACCCCTGGAATCTCGAGTACTTTAGCGGCGGCTCATCCAGTGGGTCGGGTGCTTCCATTGCAGCGGGACTCATCCCCGGAGCATTAGGAACAGACACGGGCGGGTCTATCCGCGGCCCCGCTTCACTTTGCGGCATCGCCGGTTTTATGCCGAGCTCTGGACTCGTGAGCCGCACGGGAGTCATGCCAAACTCATTTACCCTAGACCATTGTGGACCCATGGCCTGGACCGTTAAAGATTGCGCAATCATGCTTCAAGCCCTCGCGGGGTATGACCCAGCGGACGGCAACAGTTTTGTGCAAGATATTCCCGATTACAGCAAGGGCTTAGACGGGAACTTGAAAGGATTGCGGGTCGGGGTATTACGTTATGTATGGGAAGGTGATCTGCCCATGTCTGCAGATCACCAGCAGGCACTGAACAACACAGTAAAGATCCTAAAAGATTTGGGAGCGACCGTGTCGGACTGTCGCCTGCGCCCGATGCAGGAGTATATGGATGTCAAGGTCGTACTGGCGGAAACCGAGATTTTCACCACACAACAACAGGGTCTCATTGAACGTCCCGGCGATTACGGACAAGATTTTTTGACCCGTATCTTGCCTGCGGTCATGTTTCAGTCCACTGACTTTGTCGCGGCCACGCGCGAGCATCGTCGCATGCTGCACGAGATGACGCCAATTTATGAAAAGTTTGATATTTTGTTCATGCCAGGTTTTGGTGCTGCCAAACCCATCACCGCGCATCGCCCCATTAGCTTTTGGAAAGGAGCCAACGCTCAGGTGCTCGCCAACATCACCGCAGGACCCGCGCTCGCCATGACCTGTGGCTTTAATGCGAGTGGTCTACCCATGGGTCTGCAACTCGTTGGGCCGCCACTGCAGGATGCACGTGTATTAAAAGTAGGCCATATTTTGGAAGGCGCCTTAGCCCTTCGTGGAGAACGCCCCAAACTCACAGCGGGACGCACAGCACCAGCACTCACCGCACCTGATATCACCCCTGACGCTTCACATTGTGATGCGCAGACAAGGGACTTCGCACACCGCATGGCACTTAACGCAGGACTGCGTTTGAATGACGATTTGCTGGAAGTTTTATTTGAAGCAGCCCCCTATGCATTGGAGATGACGCGTCGTTTGCAGAGAAATCGTAATTGGTTTGATGAGCCTGCCAACAACTTTCGACCTGGTGCACGATGATGACTGTCAAACAACGTTTACAAAAAGAAGAAATCCTTCTGGCACCTGGCATCTATGATGCCTTCTCCGCGATGGTGGCCGAGCAAAGCGGCTTTGAGGCGGTTTATCTCTCTGGCGCATCGATTGCCTACACGACACTCGGACGCTCGGACGTCGGCCTCACCACCTTTACAGAGGTCAACGAGAAAGTCGCGCAGATACGAGACCGGATCAAACTCCCCATCATTGTGGATGCCGATACAGGCTTTGGTAATGCACTGAACACAGAACGTACCGTACGCGGCTTCGAACGCAGCGGCGCCAATATCATTCAGCTAGAAGACCAAAGCTTTCCTAAACGATGCGGACACCTTGATGGAAAAACGCTGGTGTCTACACAAGAAATGGTGGGTAAAATTCGTGCCGCTACAGATGCCCGCCATCGCCCAGACACACTCATCATGGCGCGCACCGATGCTGTGGCCGTAGAAGGCTTCGAGGCGGCGCTCGAGCGCGCAGAAAAATACCTTGCGGCAGGCGCCGATGTATTGTTTGTCGAAGCCGTTCGCTCTGATGAGCAAATGAAGATTGTGAATGCCCAATTTAGGGGACGCGTTCCGTTGCTCGCTAATATGGTCGAAGGTGGAAAAACGCCCGTAAAGTCGACGCAAACCTTGCAAGCACTCGGGTATTCGATTGTGATCTTTCCAGGTGGTACGGTTAGAGCTGTCGCGCACACCTTGCAGCAATATTATGCAAGCCTGAAGCAAACCGGAAGCACCCAAGCGTTTCAGGACCACATGCTTGATTTTGATGGCCTCAATAATCTGATTGGTACACCAGAGTTATTGGAGCGCGGCAAACGATACGAGCAAGGCAACAGCTAACGCACGTCGCACACGCTACCGACCACCTAAAAAAGACTCACCCCTTAACAAATACTCACTCCTCATGAAAACATATCGTATCGCAACCATCCCCGGTGACGGCATCGGCAAAGAAGTGGTCCCTGAAGGGCAGAAAGTACTTCAAGCCATTGCCCAACAAAATAAGAATCTGAAGTTTGACTTTCAGGACTTTGATTGGGGGGGTGACTACTACCGCAAGCACGGTGTGATGATGCCAGAGGATGGGTTAGACGCGCTGCGCGACAAAGACGCGATCTTGTTTGGATCGGCAGGTGACCCACACATTCCAGATCACATCACGCTTTGGGGTCTACGACTAAAAATTTGCCAGGGCTTTGATCAGTATGCCAACGTTCGTCCCACCCGCATTTTGCCAGGCATCGATGCGCCCCTGAAGCGCTGCACGCCCGAGCAACTGAATTGGATCATCGTACGCGAGAACTCTGAAGGCGAATACTCTGGCGTAGGGGGGCGAGCCCACCAAGGCCATCCGATTGAAGTCGCAACCGATGTCAGTATGATGACGCGCGCCGGCGTCGAGCGCATCATGCGCTATGCCTTTAAGCTTGCACAATCGCGCCCACGCAAGTTGTTAACTGTCGTCACGAAATCGAATGCGCAGCGCCATGCCATGGTCATGTGGGATGAGATCGCTGTACAAATCGCAAAAGAGTTTCCAGACGTTAAATGGGACAAAGAGCTTGTCGATGCCGCGACAGCCCGCATGGTGAATCGCCCTGCGACGCTCGACACCCTCGTCGCCACCAATCTGCACGCCGACATCTTGAGCGACCTTGCGGCCGCGTTGGCCGGCAGCCTTGGCATTGCGCCGACCGGCAATATCGACCCCGAGCGACGCTACCCCTCCATGTTCGAACCCATCCACGGCTCGGCGTTTGACATCATGGGCAAAGGTCTGGCCAATCCAATCGGCACCTTCTGGTCGGTGGTGATGCTGCTCGAGCACTTGGGTGAACAAGCCGCCGCCGATCGGTTGATGCATGCGATTGAAGCGGTCACGGCCAACCCACGCCTGCATACACGTGATCTGGGTGGTTTAGCCACGACTGCCCAGGTCACTGCTGCTGTGTGTGAGCAACTAAAGTAAGTTGTCTGGCGAATTAGGTTGCTTAATGGGTGGTTTCAGTCAATTCGTGACATAATTTTGGGGAGACAAATCATCCCAACATCACATTAAAAATGTCTGAGCATACGCAGCAGCAATCCTTAGGCGCCACGCCCTTTGCAGGACTCGTGGTGATCGAACTAGGAAATAGTGTGGCGGCCCCTTTCGCCGGCCAGATCTTCGGCGAGCTTGGTGCCCAGGTCATCAAAATTGAAAAATCAGATGGTGACGATGCCCGCAAATGGGGACCGCCCTTCTGGGAGGGTGCCTCACCTTTCTTTCAGTCACTCAATCGCAACAAGAAGTCCGTGGTCTGCGATTTGCGTAACGAAACCGAAGTCGAAACTCTACGCCAGTACATTTGTGAGCATGCCGATATCGTGATCCAAAATCTGCGTCCCGGTCATGTACAAAAACTCGGACTCGACGGCGCCACCCTGCTCGCACGCCAACCGCGACTGATTTATTGCAATCTGGGTGCGTTTGGCAATACTGGCCCCCTGAAAGACCGTCCTGGCTATGACCCACTGATGCAAGCGTTTGGTGGAATCATGAGCACAACCGGTGAACCGGGTCGCCCCGCTGTGCGTGTGGGGGCCTCGATCGTCGACATGGGTACCGGCATGTGGGCGGTGATTGGCGCGCTCACTGCGCTTCTTGAGCGCCAGACGACGGGTCGTGGAAGAGTCGTCGACATATCGCTCTTTGAAACCGCTACAACGTGGGTTTCGCTTTTAGCAGCCCAATACTTTGCGAGCGGCAAGGTCACAGCCAAGCAAGGCTCTGGTGCCCTTGGGATTGTTCCCTACAAAAGTTATCTCACACTTGACGGAGAACTCGTCATTGCGGCCGGAAGCGATGCACTATTTAAGACGCTCGCCAAAACAGTTGGGCATCCCGAATGGATAGACGACCCTCGCTTTATCGGTAATCCACAGCGCGTCGAAAACGAAAAGCTGTTGTACGGCATGCTAGACGAACTCATTGCAGCCAAACCTACTGCACATTGGGTGACGGAGCTAGAAAAAGCCGGCGTACCGTGTGCACCCGTCAACGATATCGCCCAAATGGCAGCCCATCCTCAGACTGAAGCACTAGGATTAATTCAGGATGTGCCTGGCTCCGGTATGCGCTTCATCGGTCTGCCCATTAGCTTCGATGGGGTTCGGCCCCACCCAAGCGCCCCTCCGCCCAAACTAGGCGAACACACCGAATTGCTTAACAACAGGAAAAAAACATGACGAGCTTTCCCACCTACGAGACCATCGCAACCGAAATGGTTGGCGCTCACGTACTCAAAGTGACACTGAATAGACCTCAGGTTGGCAACGCGATCAACACACAGTCTGGTCATGATCTGCTTGATCTTTGGAATCGATTGACCGCTGACGCCGGCGATATCCGCTGTATCGTGTTGACCGGTGCCGGCGAGAAAATATTTTGTGCGGGCGGCGATCTCAAAGAGCGCAACGGCATGACCAAAAAACAATGGACACTGCAGCATGAGCTCTTTGAGCGCATGTACTGGACTTTAGTCGACTTACCCGTCCCCGTGATCGCTGCCGTCAATGGTCACGCCTATGCTGGCGGACTCGAGATGGCACTGTCCTGCGACTTTATCTACGCAAGCAACGCTGCGCGCTTCGCACTCACAGAAGTCACACTGGGGATTATGCCCGGCGCTGGCGGCACACAGAATCTGCCACGCGCGATTGGCGAGCGACGCGCAAAAGAAATCCTCATGACCGGCAAACCCTTTAGCGCACAACAAGCAAGCGAGTACGGACTCATCAATGCGATCCTCGAGCCAACTGAAGTTTTGGCAAAAGCCTTGGAAACCGCTGAAGTCATCGCCTCTAATGCCCCATTGTCTGTGCGGCAAATTAAGAAATCGGTACGTTATGGCGGTCAAATGGAACTTCGTACGGCGTTCCGCTTTGAAATCGAAGCCTACAACCATCTTATTGACACCGAAGATCGCATGGAAGGCGTCAAGGCCTTCAATGAAAAACGAAAAGCTAACTTTAAGGGCTGTTAATCATGAGTCACCCCATTCAAAACATCAGCATTTCATCTGGCGAAGACTATCCAGAAATTCGTGAAGGCGTGAAGCGCGTTTGTGCAGATTTTCCTGGTTCATATTGGCGTGGACTCGAAGAGAAGCTAGCCTACCCGACTGAATTCGTTCAAGCTCTGACCGCTTCAGGCTATCTCGGAGCCCTGATCCCTGAAGAGTACGGTGGCAGTGGCATGCCTCTGCGTGCGGCCATGGTGATTCTTGAAACCATCCACGCCTCAGGTTGCAATGCGGGAGCCTGTCACGCCCAGATGTACACTATGGGGACGGTGTTGCGTCATGGTAGCGACGCACAGAAAAAGAAATACCTGCCCGATATCGCAAACGGCAAGCTTCGACTACAGGCCTTTGGCGTGACGGAGCCCACTACCGGCACAGACACGACCAAGCTAAAGACCCGTGCAGAGCGCCAAGGTGACCATTACGTGATCAATGGTCAAAAGGTTTGGACCTCGCGTGCCCTGCATTCCGACTTGATGTTGTTGCTTGCACGCACTACGCCACTCGATCAGATTAAAAAGAAAAGCGATGGGCTCTCGGTATTTTTGCTCGATATCCGCGATGGATTGGGAAAAGGCTTAGATATTCGCCCACTGAAAGCCATGGTGAACCATCATGCGACTGAGGTATTTTTTGACAATCTAAAGATTCCTGCAGATTGCCTGATTGGCGAAGAAGGCAAAGGCTTTAAATACATTTTGGACGGTATGAACGCCGAGCGTATTCTCGTTTCAGCCGAGGCAATTGGTGACGCGAGATGGTTTACCCAAACAGCAGTGAAGTACGTCAACGAACGTCGCGTATTTGATCGCCCCATCGGACAAAACCAAGCGGTACAGTTCCCAATTGCGCGTGCGCATGCTGAAACCGATGCGGCCGATCTCGTGCTGCGTCGCGCAGCTGCACTCTTTGACGCAGGTCTTCCTTGCGGTGATGATGCCAATATGGGCAAATTACTGGCCTCAGACGCCACCTGGCATGCTGCGGAAGCTTGTCTCCAGTGTCACGGCGGCTTTGGCTACGCCAAAGAATATGATGTCGAAAGAAAATGGCGCGAAACGCGTTTGTTCCAGATTGCACCGATCTCGACTAACCTAGTGCTGTCTTATATTGGTGAACACATGCTGGGCATGCCCCGTTCGTTCTAACCATCACAACCACAATTCCGGAGACAACAACATGACAGGTCTAACTAAAGCGCTCGGCGCCTTCGTTGCAAAACCCAGTTTCGGCGCGGACGAGCGCGCGGCACTTGAGGTGGCGAAAACGGGATTTATCGATACGATCGCCACCATGATGGCAGGCAACTCCGAACCCGTGGTCAATATCGTACGCAAGTACTTCGCCGAAGCGACCACACCGGCCGAGGCACCTGTGCCCTTCCTGGGGACCATGCACCCCGCCGCACAAGCCGCGTTCATCAACGCGGTGGCAGGCCATGCGTTGGACTATGACGACGTCGCCATCTCAGGTCACCCGAGCACGGTGCTTGTCCCTGCGATTCTCGCTGAGGGCTATCGGCTTAACTGCTCCGGGCTCGATGCCTTACGTGCCTACGTCGTGGGCTACGAGGTATGGGGTGAACTCGTCAACCGCGAGACAGATCAATACCACCTGAAAGGTTGGCATCCTACCGGCGTGTTTGGTGCCGTGGGTGCAGCGGCTGCGGTGGCCTATCTCAATAAACTCAATGAAGCAGACGCAACCCAAGCGCTTGCAATCTCTGCAAGCCTGGCGAGCGGCTTAGTCGCAAACTTTGGCACCATGACCAAGCCCTTTCATGCCGGCCGCGCAGCGTCACATGGCATTGAGGCGGTCAGACTATCCAAGCTTGGTATGACGTCTGCACCGGATGTCTTTGAACATCCTGCCGGTTATCTCTTTGCACTCTCTTTAGCCGGTAAAGTCGATCGTACGCGACCTGCCGATACGCTCGGCAAAACGCTCAGGATTCTAGATAGCGGCTTATCCATCAAGCGCTACCCTGTTTGCTACTCAAGTCATCGCACCATTGATGGCGTCATTGAGATTGCGGATCGCGAAAACTTACAGCCCGAAGAGATTGCAGAGGTTACCCTCACCATGGGACTCGCACAAGCATCGATGCTGCGCAATCATCATCCCAAGACTGGGCTCGAAGCGAAGTTCAGCGCTCAGTTTGCAGTAGCCTCTGCGATTGTTGCGCGCGAAGTCGGCCTATCGCAGTTAACGGATGAGTTTGCAACTCGCAAAGATGTATCGAACCTCTACAGTAAAGTGAAGGTCTCCACAGTCGACACGTTCTGCCCACTGGAGCCCGCCTTTGCTTTCACCGATCGTGTGGTCATCAAAACAACCGATGGTCGCAGCTTTGATTCGGGTGAAATTCGTTTCCCCTTAGGCAACTCCAAAAACCCCATTGATGCCGCTGGCTTGAAAAAGAAATTCAACGACTGTGTCACCACTGGGCGGGCAATCAATCCTGCAATCAAGGGTGCCGATAGCGGCCTGTATGGCCGGATCGTCGCACTGGAAACACTGCCTTCTTTGAGGACGCTCTTCTCGGCTTAAACCGCGGAGATTCGTTCACCCACCCTGCGATGGCAAAAAGCGTTGTCTGGTTCAAAAAAGATTTGCGCGTCCAAGACAACGCTGCACTTGCGAGCGCAGCGAAAAGTGGTTCGCTTTGCTGCATCTACATCGTCGAGCCCAGCCTTTGGCGCAGTCCAGATGCTTCGAAGCAACACTATGCGTTTGTTTTAGAAAGTCTTCGAGATCTTTACGTTGCGCTCAGGAACCTAGGCACGACGCTACATGTATTAACGGGTGAAGCGTGTGAAGTTCTCGCGCGTCTGCACGCGCAAACGCACTTTGACACACTCTACTCCCACCAGGAGACCGGCAATTACGCCTCCTATGTGCGCGATCTTGCCGTCAAAGACTGGTGCAAGAAAGAGAATATCGCGTGGCACGAGCCTATACAGTTTGGAGTCTTTCGGGGACATCTTAATCGCGACGAATGGCAAGGGCGTTGGAATCAACACAATAGCCAAGCACTCATCCCTGCACCCACACATATGCTGTCTTTCGCTCCTTTGGGCGATTGGGGCAAGCCACCCAGCGCAGAACAGCTTGGAATGAATCTTCTGGATCCGCCTCAGCGTCAACGCGGCGGGCGCACACAGGCCCTAGATGTGCTGGATGATTTTTTGAATCATCGCAGTGAAAGCTATCGCGGAGGCATCTCCTCTCCACTCACCGCACCCACCGCCTGCTCAAGGATCTCACCCTACCTTACTCACGGCTGCGTAAGCGTGCGAGAAGTCTTTCAACGTGTCGCCTATGCCATTGAACGTGAGCCACAACAAGATACGCGTCGTGCGAAAGGCTTGCGCAGCATGGTGAGTCGTCTGTACTGGCACTGCCACTTCATACAAAAGCTTGAAAGTGAGCCAGCGCTCGAATTCCAGAACATGCACCGCGGATACGACGGTTTACGTGAAAACGATTGGAACGAAGAACGCTTCAGCGCTCTGAGTGAAGGGCGCAGCGGATGGCCGATGGTCGATGCTTGTGTGGCGATGCTTAAACATACGGGGTGGATTAACTTTCGTATGCGTGCCTTAATCGTTTCAACGGCAGCCTATCCGCTGTGGCTCCACTGGAAACCGGTCGGAAACTGGCTCGCACAACATTTCCTAGATTACGAACCTGGCATTCATTGGAGTCAAATGCAAATGCAATCAGGCACCACGGGAATTAATATCCCGCGTATCTACAACCCGATTAAACAAGCGCAAGATCACGATCCCCGTGGAGTCTTCGTCAGAAAATGGATCCCTGCGTTAAGACAAGTGCCAGATCTCTGGATTTTTGAACCTTGGACTATTCCTGACGACCTAACGCGTAATGTTTCTAAGGTCTCTCACCCTCTTATCGTGCCACCGATCGTAGACTTGGAATCTGCAACACGTATCGCCAAACAAAAATTGTTTGAACGACGTGCGCAACCCGAGGTATTGGCAGAAAAATCTGCCGTGCTGGTAAAACACGGATCAAGAAAACGCCCTGCTAACCGAACAAAGCCCAAAGTCGTGCCGCCCCAGACCGCTTCGTCACAACAACCCCTTGATTTTTGATGGTTCAACGCTCGAACAATCGCATGCAAAAGAAAGCAGACTTGCCTTCCAAAGTCTGTCTTGTCTGCGCACGCCCCTTCACGTGGCGAAAAAAATGGGAACGCGACTGGGAGAACGTTAAGTATTGTTCGGATCGGTGCCGTCAACAAGGCTCTTCCCAGGCATGAAAACAAATATTTACTGGTTCCGTCAAGATCTGCGGTTAAACGACTCTCCTGCGCTGCAACAAGCGTGTGAGGGCGCTGAGCAACTTATTCTTGTCTATGTCCACGCCTCAAGATATGACGGACAAACCTGCTGGGGCTTCGCGCGAACCAGCACACGTAGACGTGAATATACCGAGGCCACACTCCAAGCCCTGCGTCGCAGTATCGAAACACGAGGCAATACACTACTTGAGTTCACGGGCGACCCTGCCGAGATTCTTCAGATTCTTGTAGAAAACTTCGCAGTCGATACGATCTACTGTGAAGCGATCGAGGCTCCTGAAGAGCGTGCTGAGCTCGCACGACTCAGACAATTGGGTCTGCGCGTTGTCGAGTTCTGGCAATCCACGATGTTCGATCCACGTGACCTACCCTTCCCCCCAGAGCAGATGCCGGATACGTTTACGGTCTTTCGTCAACAGATAGAAAGATCAGGCGCTAGGCCTCGTGCCACTGTGCAGACACCGTCCCGACTCCCTCTGGCCGTGTCGCAAGAACGTATGTCCTTACGCTTGCGTTTAACTGAACGCAACGCGGAGCAGTTAAACGCCTCGCCACTCCCTGCAGGGGAAGATGCCGCTTATCAATGCGTCAAAAACTACTTTTCAACCCAACACCCAAACCATTACAAACAAACACGCAATCAGCTTTTAGGCGAACACTACTCTACCCGACTATCCATCTGGCTGGCCTCGGGCAGCCTGTCTGCGACGAGTGCCTTCAACTTACTCAAAGAGTTTGAGGAGATCCACGGCAGCAACGACAGCACCTATTGGATCTTCTTTGAGCTCTTGTGGCGCGACTACTTCCGCTTTTTACACATCAAATATGGCAGAAGACTGTACTTGCGCAACGGGCTGCGTACTGACTCCTGTGCCGAGATACCTCACACCACAGCGCTGCCAGTCGAGCAAGAGAACTTCGCTAACTGGATGACGGCACAAACAGCGAATGACTTCGTGAATGCCGGAATGACTGAACTCAGGCACACCGGTTATTTATCTAACCGGATGCGTCAGATTGTTGCGAGCTACCTCATTTACGATCTAGGCGTAGATTGGCGCGCAGGCGCCGCTTGGTTCGAAAATCAGCTGCTCGACTTCGACGTATACAGTAACCAAGGTAATTGGCTTTATATTGCGGGCTTGGGCACGGATCCCCGGGGCGGGCGTCGCATGAATATGCAAAAACAAATGCAAGAGCACGATCCAGATAGAAGCTATCGCACGTACTGGAGACAATATTGACGACGCTTAGACTGATCTTAGGTGATCAACTCAATCCCGAACACAGCTGGTTTAAGCAGGTCGATCGCGACTGCCTATATACCCTGATGGAGCTGCGCCAGGAGACAGACTATGTACTGCATCACGCACAAAAAATTATCGGGATTTTTGCAGGCATGCGTGCGTTGGCAAAACAGCTTGAGTCACAAGGACATCGCGTTCATTACCTACGTATCAATGATCCAGAAAACACCCAATCGATTGAGGGTAACCTCAGCGCCTTGATTACTCGTCATCAATGCACCAAACTCGAATACCAAGAGCCAGACGAGTGGCGTCTAGATCAACAGCTGTCTGCCTACTGCCAAGGCTTGTCGATTCCTTCACAGCCCGTGTCAAGCGAACATTTTTTTACTGAACGGCTCGAAACTGCAGCGCTATTCAAAACGCAAAAGCAATGGCTGATGGAGCGCTTCTACCGTCAGATGCGCACCAAGCACGCGATTTTGATTGACGCGTCAAAAAAACCTGAAGGAGGTCAATGGAACTATGACCACGAGAACCGAAAACGCTGGAATGGTTCGCCCCCAGAACCGATCGACCACAGCCGCAGGCATGATCACTCTGCGCTATGGGCTGACATACAGACGGCTGGCGTCTCTAGTTTTGGCGCGTCACAGAGCGATGCCTTTCGTTGGCCCTTAAACCGTACTGAGGCGCTGCAAGATCTCGATCGATTTATAGACGCTGTGCTGCCGCAATTTGGTGAGTTTCAAGATGCCATGAGCACCCAAAGCTGGCGGATGTTTCACTCCCTCCTGTCTTTCGCACTGAATACCAAAATGCTGAATCCTAAGGAGGTTGTGCTTCGGGCACAGACCGCCTGGCGAGAAGACAGAATCAGTATCGCCACAGCAGAAGGATTTATTCGTCAAATTTTGGGTTGGCGCGAGTACATTCGGGGGGTGTACTGGTTTCGCATGCCAGGCTATCAGGATTCGAACGCCTTTGCGCATGACACGCCCCTGCCGCAATGGTTCTGGACCGGACAAACCAAGATGCAATGCCTGTCTAAAACGATCGGCCAGTCTCTTGAGCACGCCTATGCACATCACATTCAACGGCTGATGATTACGGGTAACTTTGCGTTACTCGCAGGACTTGACCCCGCTGCGCTACATCATTGGTATCTGGGCATTTATATTGATGCCTTTGAATGGGTAGAGCTCCCCAACACCCTTGGCATGAGTCAGTTTGCCGATGGCGGCCTGTTGGCCACTAAGCCTTATGTATCAAGCGCTGCTTACATTGATCGAATGGGGGACTACTGCAAGGGATGCCACTACGACAAGAAATTGCGAGTGGGGGAACGCGCCTGCCCCTTCAACGCCCTGTACTGGGACTTTTTTATTCGGCATACCGATTCCTTGTCAGGCAATCACCGACTCGGTATGGTTTTTCGACAGATTGAGAAAATGGATGCGGATAGCAAAACCGATTTGCAAACTCGAGCGCTTCAGATTCGCAATAACTTAGATCAAATCTGATCGATGCGTCTTGCTAACTCGATATCCTTCATGGATAAGCCGTTCGCATCATGTGTGGTCAAGGTGATCTCAACCTTGTTGTAGACATTGCGCCACTCGGGATGATGATCGGCCTCATGGGCGAGCAACGCAACACGCGTCATAAAGCCAAACGCGTGGGCAAAGTCCGAAAAGACCCACTGACGACGAATACTGCCGCCTTTCGCCGCGTCGTATTGCCAGTCGCGCACACTGGCTAAGCACTCAGGCAACTCTTTTTCAGACAATGGAGATACCATTACGCCGCCTCCGGCCGTGTCATGGAATCAGACGGCAAGAACATCACGACCATAGCGGTGCAGGTTGCAAAGCCCGCCATGACCAAGAGCAAGGACTCAAAGCCCCAGCCTTTCACGGCCGGACCAAGCGCCCAGACGGCAATAGAACTTAAGCCTAGCGAGATCGAAAGACGAATGCCCGCGACACGTGAGCGCATGCGATCGTCGACATACCGCACAATCATGACATCGACAAAAGGCACTGCACCAAAAATAAACACCATCGCTCCCAACATTGCCGCAAACAACCACCAACCCTGCGCATAGGCGGCCAATACAAACAACGGGATCTGCAACAGCACGATTCCCAAAAATATCGGTCTCAGGGAATATTTATCTAAGAGTTTGCCAACAATCACTTGCATGATGGATGCAACCGTATAAACGACTGCAAGAAGAATGCCCAGTATGGCTGGGTCCTCAACCACCCCTTGGAAGCGTTCTGCGAACAACTGTCCGTTGCCATTTGTGGTGAAGTTAAAAATCACGCTGCCCGTCGCGGCAGAAACCGTCATCACCGCCAAGACACGCGCTACCATCGCCCGTGACAACGCAACCTTTGGACCGCTCTTGCGCTTAGCGGGCGCTTCGACTTCTGGCGGGCAAATCAAGGCAAACCAGATGCCACAGCCAATTGAAAACAAAGCAGGAACCGCAAAGGCCGCACGCCAGCCAATCCACTTGATCAAGAATCCTGTGAGCATCGCTGCCAGCGCGACGCCCAAGTTACCCGCTAGCCCGTTGATACCGATCGCATAACCCGGATTAAGCGATTTCTGCACCAAAAATGGTATGCCGACAGGATGATAGATGGAGGCGAACGCCCCCACCAGCGTCAGCGCGATCGCCATTTGCCAGGCACTCTGCGCCAAGGCGGCCAGCAAGGTTGCCACGCCTATGCCAATAAAGAAGACGACCATCATTCTGCGTCGACCCCATAAATCGCCTAAGCGACCAGAGGGAATCGACCCCAACCCAAAGAGCACGAAGGCACCCACGCCGTAGGGCATCAAATCTTCCCAGGTTGAAAACCCAAAGTCGTGCGCCATCACGCCAACAGCCGCAGCAAAGATGAGTAAAAACATATGGTCGAGCCCGTGACCAATGTTTAATAGCAACCGTACCGCTAGCGAATGGTCTTTTGTCATTATTATCACGCCCGACCAATAATTGAAGCGGTGAGCATCAGCTCTTCGAGTAACGCAAGGGAGACTGCGCCCGACACGGAGTACGGATCGAGCTCAGGCTTCTCGGAATACTTCAGCACGATAGACGTATTGAGCTTAGCAAGATTGACCTGGCCCATCGTCCAACCACTAAAACGACGTTCTGTGATTTCTTCATAGTGCAGCAACGCAACGTCTTTATGCCTGTCGTCGCGCACGATGTAGCCATACAGATCATTGACCTGAAGTCGTCCACCCTCAATCGCCTGCAAATAGATACCGCCCCCGTAGCACAGAATACCTGTGATGCCATTGCCTAGATTGTGCTCACGCGCCGACTCGAGAATCGACTGTATCGCTTTAGCGTCTTCGGGATCGACTGCACGACTTACATATAACAGACGTACCAGCATAATTAGCTCTCTCTTGGCATCAACGACAAAAACTCTCGACGCAAATTAGCGTCCTTCAGAAATACACCCCGCATGACCGAGTTAATCATCCTGCTATCCGCATCCTTCACGCCGCGCCAGGACATGCAATAGTGCGTGGCATTCATCACTACAGCTAGACCATCTGGCTGTGTTTTTTCTTGTATCAAATCAGCTAGCTGCACCACAGCCTCTTCTTGAATCTGAGGACGACTCATGATCCATTCCGCCAATCGTGCATATTTGGACAAGCCAATCACGCTCGTGTGCTCATTGGGCATCACGCCAATCCAGACCTTTCCAATCACAGGACAAAAGTGATGACTACACGAACTACGCACTGTAATCGGGCCCACAATCATGAGCTCGTTCAGATGTTCCACGTTTGGAAACTCTGTGATTTTAGGCTGAGCGGCAAAGCGCCCACCAAACACTTCTTGCACATACATTTTGGCGACCCGCCTTGCGGTATCGTTTGTGTTGTGATCTGAGACCGTGTCAATCACTAGGCTCTCAAGCACGCCTTTCATTTTTTGCTCGACCTCATCGAGCAATTGACCAAGCTCGCCTGGCTCGATATAAGCAGAAATATTATCGTTGGCATGGAATCGCTTCCGCGCGTCTTTGAGGCGGTTACGAATAACCACCGAAATTGGCGTGCCCTTGTCCTGATCAATCGGATTCATGTAGTTGCTTCTTTACGCTTGAAATAATGCTGTCTGAATACATCACTTGTACAACGATCTATCTAAATCTGCGTTGGATGGCAGGTCGGATCCTTAAAAATCCCACATATAGCCGCTCCATGCACCACAACGTCGGCCTATTGGTGCAACACAGGCCAAGCCAACGCCAAGCCGGCAACGCAAGCCAAAGCTTAACAAAAGCCTGTGCTCCGCTGTATAACTGATCGTCCGAGCCCCGCACATGAAATCGTGCCATCGCAGCCTCGCAGGTTAAACCGTCTGCAAGAGATAAGGCTCCGGCAGCGCTAACATCGGTCCAGTTAATGCGATCGGCCCCCTTAGCGCGCTGATAAAACGCGATTTCCTTACGGCAAAGAGGACACGAACCATCGTAGTAAACGGTAATCACAGCCATTTTTGCATAAACAGGGCTTGTCCGGTCAGCGCGCTTAACTCGTATTGCGCGAACCCAAATCTGATGTAAGAAGCCTGAGCCACCCGGTTGCCGCTTAATACTTCGAGCGTCAATTTGCAACAACCTCTCGCCCGAGCATACTCCTCCAACGCTCCCAGCAGCGCTTGACCAACACCCTGGCCCCTAAAGGCAGGATCCACCGCAATATCATGCACATTCATGAGCGGCCGCGCCTTGAAGGTTGAATACCCGGGTATCGCGTTGAGCAGACCCACCGGGCGGGCTTGGCTGCTCGCCAGCCAACTCACGGCGCCTGGAAACGTCGCCAGGTCGTCGCAGAGTCGTTCTTTGACGTCCGCCCGCAGACCCTCGGCGCCCCCCATCGGATCCCTGGCGTACATATCTAGCATCGCCAACAAATCCTTGCGGTCATCAGGGTTAAGGTAGTCAACAGCTCGGATGGAAATGCTGCACTGCATAAAAGCCTGTCTCCTAGGGGGAAAAGAACAACAAGCACTAGCCACAACAGCGATGGTATAACAACCCGTGATCCGAAACCCAACAAACCACATTGAAGTTGCGAAAAGGTAATACATGTCTGAAGCCCTACCCTTAGCAGGGATACGTGTCGTTGAGTTCACCCATATGGTGATGGGTCCAACCTGCGGCATGATCTTGGCCGATCTTGGTGCCGAGGTAATCAAAGTCGAACCCCTCGCGGGCGACAACACCCGCAAACTCATTGGCTCAGGCGCTGGCTTCTATCCCATGTTCAATCGCAACAAGAAAAGCATCTCGATTGACGTCAAGAACCCGATTGGCCGCGAAATCATTCTGAAGCTTGTGTCAGGCGCCGATGTTTTTAGTGAAAACTTCAAAAGCGGCACAATGGATAAGCTCGGGTTTGGCTACCCCGCTTTATCCAAACTCAACCCCGCTCTGATTTACGTCTCGCACAAGGGCTTCTTACCTGGCCCCTACGACAATCGCACCGCGCTGGACGAAGTCGTACAAATGATGGGAGGCTTGGCTTACATGACGGGACCTGCAGGACAGCCGTTGCGCGCGGGCGCGAGCGTCAACGACATCATGGGCGGCATGTTTGGCGCGATCGGTGTCTTGGCCTCTCTGCAGCAACGCCATCGCACCGGTCACGGTCAAGAAGTTGCCAGTGCGCTATTTGAAAACAATGTCTTTTTGGTGGCCCAACATATGATGCAGTTTGCCGTCACCGGCAAGCCGGCAAATCCGATGCCCAACCGCCTCAGTGCCTGGGCGGTTTACGACGTCTTCACCGTCAAAGATGGCGAGCAAATATTCTTATCCGCCGTCAGTGATACGCAGTGGGCATTACTTTGCAAAGAGTTTGCCTTCGACGACCTGAAAGCAGATGCACGACTAGGTTCGAACACCGAGCGTGTGCAGAGCCGGAGTTGGTTAATGCCGATCTTGCGCGAACGCTTTGCCATGTTGAGCGCAAAAGAGCTCAGTGAGCGTTTCGAAAAAGCCGGACTCCCCTACGCACCGATTACTCGTCCACATGAACTCTTTGAGGATCCACACTTACTGGCGACCGGCGGCCTCGCTCCAGTGATGGTTGCTGCGGACAACACCAGCTCAGGCAAAGATATCGAAACCCGCGCGCCACTATTACCGCTGGCGATGAATGGCGAGCGTCTAAGAATTCGTAACGCCCCACCCCGCATTGGAGCCGATACCGTCGCGCTTTTACAGAGTCTGGGCTATTCGGACTCTGATATTGACAGCCTCAGAGACCAAGGCATCATTCGTAGCGTGTGATCAACCGCTCAATAATTTTTTAAATTCAACTTCGTACTCTTATACACTTGGAGCAGACATGGACTTACATCTAAAAAATCATCACGTTCTTATTACGGGCGGCAGCAAAGGGATCGGTCTAGCTTGCGCAAAAGTATTTCTAGAAGAAGGCGCAAAAGTCAGCCTGGTCTCACGTGATCAGACAAACCTAGAGACCGCCAAGAAAGAATTGAGTGCACAAAACCCAGCTGCGGCCGCGCACATCGCAATCTATGCCGCCGACCTTAAAAACGCAGACTCGGCCGTTGTCGCACTCGATGCAGCAGAAAAGGCCTTTGGCCCTGTGGATGTGCTCGTGAACTCCGCGGGCGCTGCCAAACGGGTCGCCGCCGGAGACCTCAAGCCAGAGAACTGGCGCGATGCGATGAACTCAAAGTTCTTTACCTACATCAATATGCTGGACCCCTGTATTAAGAGAATGGGTGCACGCAAGAAAGGCGTCGTGGTCAACGTGGTCGGCAACGGTGGTAAATCGCCATCGGTATTGCATATCTCAGGAGGCAGTGCAAACGCAGCCTTGATGCTCGCCAGCGCTGGGCTCGCCGCCGCCTACGCCCCGCATGGTGTGCGCGTCAATGCAGTGAATCCGGCCGCAACGGCCACAGACCGTCTGATGGAAGGCATGAAAGTCGCAGCGAAACACGAGAATATCTCGGTGGAGCAAGCGATTGAGAAAGCAACGGCACGTGTACCCATGGGCCGCCTTGCGTCGCCCGAAGAAGTCGCTGACACCGTTGTTTATTTATCGTCAAGCCGTGCCAGCTACGTGACTGGCACCATCATTACGATGGACGGCGCGGCGCACCCTCTGGTCGTTTAATCCCGGCCATTTCTATGTACTGTTCGATCACAGCTCGGTAAGAGGCATCTGCCTTCAACCCGAGCTGGTGTGTGCGTTGGCAATCAAACCGAGGGGGCCAACCGCCCACAATGCGCTTAATGATCGCATCAGGTTGTACGGTCACGAGAGCAGCAACCTCTGCTCCAGCGACTTCTTTGAGTGCTTGCAACATCTCGCCAACGGTCACGGTCAGCGCAGGTAGATTCAACGCGGTACGTCCTGCGAAATTTTCTCGGCTCAATTCGACAACGCTCAGAATTCCCGCAATCGTATTCTTGGGAGAAGACAGCGCGACGGGGGTCGACAGTTCAACAGGACACACCGATGCTATGCCCGACAAGGGTTCGCGCACGA
>Ga0209550_10000703_pt1 | contig 32035 bp, 30 predicted proteins | sample LauGreSuBDMM15SN_2_FD_187567 | JGI IMG/M metagenome (GOLD analysis project Ga0209550, IMG submission 187567) | Freshwater lake microbial communities from Lake Michigan, USA - Su13.BD.MM15.SN (SPAdes) (version 5) | ecosystem: Environmental > Aquatic > Freshwater > Lake | place: Lake Michigan... | reverse complement strand
ATTTCGGTGAGAATGGAAGTTGGGTCAATTCCTTTTTTAAATGGTTTGAAATTTGAATGATAATGAAGAAATTCTATTGCCGACATTTCTTCTATTACCTCTAAATATGGAGCACAAATAGAAATAAATTCATATTGGTTCTCGCTCTTTATTGCAACATCACTTATTGCATAATTTATAGAACCTTCATTGATGTAGAGGGCACCTGCAATGCATTGTAGAAGGGTTGATTTACCTGATCCATTGTTTCCGGTAATGGCATAATGCATACCTGACTTCAATTCTAAGTTCAGGTTTCTAAAAACCCAATCCCTGTTGAAACGCTTGCCGGCATTAATCACCGTTATATTCATCCATTGAGTTTTTGGTGAATCTTTTGATGATTCCTCGGCTACTTTCACGTATGAAAGTTACAATCTCATCTCTTTCATCTGTTACTTGGAATTCTTCTTCAATAAAATCAATGGCCTGGGTAGTATTCAATCCTTTGTTATATATTGTTCTGTAGATGTCTAGAATTTGATTTACTTTCTCCACTGAAAATCCCTTTCTTTTAAGTCCAACAGAATTTACACCGGCATATGACAAAGGTGTTCTCCCTGCTTTGATGTAGGGTGGCACATCTTTTTGAACCAATGACCCCCCAGCAACAAATGCATGTTGGCCTATTCTTACAAATTGATGAACGGCACACATCCCTGCTAAAATTGAATAATCGCCCATTACTACATGACCAGCAATTTGTGTATTATTGCTCATGATGCAATTATTACCGATGATACAATCATGTGCAATGTGGCTGTAAGCCATGATAAGACAATCATTTCCTACAACAGTTTTCCACCTATCTTTTGTTCCCCTGTGAACGGTTACAAATTCACGAATGGTTGTATTGTCGCCTATTTCAACACTGGTTACTTCTCCCTCAAACTTTAAATCTTGAGGTGAGGCAGAAATAACAGCTCCTGGAAAAATCCTACAATTTTTCCCGATTCTTGCACCATCCATGATGGTTACATTGCTGCCAATCCAAGTGCCTTCTCCTATTTCTACATTCTGGTGAATGACTGAAAAAGGATCTATTTTAACATTGGTGGCTATACGCGCGTTATGATGTATATAGGTATGGGGATGAATCATCTAATTTATTTATTGTTATTAATTAGAGTCTTTCTCTCTTGACTAATTGCGCCATTAAAATAGCTTCTGTAGTAATTTTATTGCCTACATAAACAGTTCCATGCATTTCACAGAGCCCTCTTCGAATTGGTCCAACCAACTCCATCTTTAAGATCATGGTATCTCCTGGGACTACTTTTTGCTTAAACTTACAATTTTCTATTTTCACAAAATAAGTATCATATTCACCTGGTGGTAACGCGTTAATTGCCAAAATCCCCCCTGTTTGTGCCAATGCTTCAACTTGTAAAACGCCTGGCATTACTGGATTCCCCGGAAAGTGACCTCCAAAAAAAGGCTCGTTAAATGTTACATTTTTAATACCCACAATGTAGGTGTCTGTTAATTCAATTACTTTATCAACCAACAAGAACGGAAACCTGTGTGGCAACTTTTTTTCAATTTGTTGGATATTGTAAACAGGCGCCTGTGTAGGGTCGTAGACAGGCACATTTTTTACGTGCTTGTTTTTTTTAATATAGTTTTTAATCAATTTAGCGAACTCAACATTGGAAAAATGACCTGGCCTGTTGGCAATGATGTGTGCTTTGATTGGATATCCTATCAACGCTAGGTCTCCAATAACATCCAATAATTTATGGCGGGCCGGCTCGTTTGGAAACCTCAGCTGTAGGTTATTCAAATACCCACCACTTTCTACTTCAATTTTATCTTTCTTGAAAATGGTTGCCAACCTAGTCATTTCGACCTCACTCACTGGCTTGTCAACGATAACAATCGCATTGTTGATGTCTCCTCCCTTGATCAAATTATTCGCTAACAACGCCTCTAATTCATGCAAGAAACAAAATGTTCGGCAAGGAGCAATTTCATTTTTGAATTCTAAAATACTTTTCAAGCCAGCATGTTGTGTGCCTAAAACGGGACTATTAAAATCGATGAGGGTAGTTACTTTATATTCTACTGCTGGCATGGCTACCATTTCAACACGCTTCCCTTCATGATAATAAGAAATATTGGTATCTATCGTATACCAATGTTTGGCAGCTTCTTGTTCTTCAACACCAGCTTCCTCAATGATTTCAACAAATGGTTGAGAACTTCCATCTATGATAGGAATTTCAGGTCCATTAATTTCTATAAGGCAATTATCTACACCCATACCTACCAAGGCTGCTAGAATATGCTCTACTGTGCTAATTTTTGCGCCATTGTCTTCCAGTGTTGTTCCTCTTGACGTATCAGTAACTAAGTCGCAATCCGCCTTAATTGTTGGCTGTCCAGGCAGGTCTATCCGCTTAAACTGAATACCAAAACCCGGATTGGCCGGATTTAAAACCATGTCAACCAAAATGCCAGTATGCAAACCTGTTCCAGATATGCTTATTGGTTGTGCTAAAGTGTGCTGCTTGTCGGGGTTAAATTTTTCGTTCATCGCATTGAATTGTTTGCAAAGATATGCCATTTTTTCAGGTCATGGTGCGAAGCAATAACTTGAATTTGAATAAACTGTGTTTAGGAATTTGTATCTTTTTGGATTGACAGGTGTGAAATTGTTTTTTCTAATTCGATTATCTTTTTCTCTAATTCAGGTAGCCTTCTTAGTACTGCCTGAGCCCTCATTGAGGTTAGGAGGTCATGTGCTGGTGTACCATTTAATGTTGTATTTTTTTCTCTTACAGTTTTGGTAACAGCGCTTTGGCCCCCAACTTTTGTTCCTTCCGCCACTGTAATATGTCCAATTACCCCAACTTGTCCACCTATCATCACCCTCTTTCCTATTTTAGTACTTCCGCTTATGCCTGTTTGTGCGGCAATTACACAATCTTCTCCTATCTCAACATTATGTGCCACCTGTAATAAATTGTCAAGTTTGCTGCCTTTTCTTATTATGGTTGATCCCATGGTAGCCCTGTCAATACATGTATTTGCTCCTATTTCCACCATGTCTTCTATAACTACATTTCCCAATTGTGGAACCTTTTGGTAAGTGCCATCTCGTTGTGGGGCAAATCCAAATCCATCACCGCCCACAACTGTTCCAGCATGGATAATCACATTATTTCCTATAACACACCCATTATAAATTTTTACTCCTGAATGTATGGTGGAGTTTTCTCCAATTTGAACATCATTGCCTATATACGATTGCGGATATATTTTTGTACCATTTCCAATCTTTACTTTTTCACCAATATAAGCAAAGGCTCCAATGAATACTTTTTCGCCTACGAAGGAGGTTGGATGTATAAAGGAAGGTGTTTCTATCCCCACCATTTGTTGTGCCACATTTTCTTGGTGAAATTTCATGAGAAAGGCAAATGAACTGTAAGGATTTTTAACGCGTATTAGTGTTGACTGAACTATTCCTTTGAGTTCTAAATCTTCTGAAATGATGATGATGCCAGCCGCTGTTGTATATAAAAATTCTTCATAACGGGAATTTGCTAGAAACGCCAAATCAGTTTTTTTTGCATCTTCTATCTTAGCAAAACTGCCGACCGCAACGTTTTTATTCCCCTCAATTTTTCCTTCTAATAATGTGGCTATTTGCTCTGCTGAAAATTGCATTGGATTGAATTTCGTCCTTTCTGAAGTCGTTAGTTCAGATCTAGGATTGTTAAATAATGTATTTGACTGCTAAAACTAGGGTTGGTAAAAACAAATGTAGAATTTTTTTACAGGTCTTGACAAGGTTTGATGGATGAGCGGTGAATCTACCTGAGAAATGTCCTTTACTGTTCCATCTTTAAAAAGGATGTTGATCCTTTCATTGTCTAGGTTGTATAAACTATTTTCTGCTTCTCCCGTAAATACCAAATATGAAGCATCTTCTATCGAAATCGATAATTTTTGGGATATATTAGCCCTTTTTTCGAATACTTCCTCTTCTCTGATGGGATCTGATTGTAACCTTAGCTTGAATAATTTTCTACTCATCAATGTATTGCAAAGCAACGATAAAACCGGATCTTCATGACTTCTCCAATTCTTAATGGCTGATACCACATCGCTGTCATCTAAATCACAAAATAATGCCAGATCAGTCTTGCTGAAATGTTCAATTTCCCTAAATATCAGGCTACCTAAACTGTTGTTAGCATCAAGTGTTGTTGGATGATTGGTAAACAACCATTTTGCTCTTTCAAGAATTTTAACCAAGGTCATCTCTGCACTCAGTACCGTTTTGTGTTGATACACCTGCCAATACATCAATCTCCTCGACACCAAAAATTCTTCTATAGAGTATATGCCTTTTTCTTCTACCATCAATTCGCCTTCGTGTACCGTCAGCATTTTTAAAATCCGATCATACCCAATCATCCCTTCAATTACACCTGAAAAAAAACTGTCACGCGTTAGATAATCCATCCGGTCTACATCCAGTTGTCCACTTACCAATTGATGCAAAAATTTCTTGTGATATGTATTGTTAAATATTTCAATGGCCATGTTCAAGGCTCCTCCCATCTCATCATTTAGTTCGTTCATGATCAACAACGAAAGGGTTTCATGTTCTAGGTTCTCTACCAGCAAGGATTCTAGGGCATGAGAAAATGGACCGTGTCCTATATCATGTAATAAAATGGCGATTTTTGCAGCTTGCTCTTCTTGTTCTGTTATCTCATTGTTTTTTGTTCTCAATTCATAGAGGGCATTGTGCATCAAATGATAGGCTCCCAATGCATGATGAAGCCTCGAGTGAACAGCACCTGGATACACCAAATATGACATCGCCATTTGATTGATTCTGCGCAACCGCTGAAACCATGGATGTGAAATAATTTTATAAATAAGTGGGTCATTGATTGTAATGAACCCATAAACTGGATCATTTATTATTTTCCTAAATGGCATGCTACTCTTTAATTGTTAAATTTTTTATATCTCCACACAAAGGTATGAAGCCGGCTAGGGATTAGCTAACTTTATTAACCGGGAATAAAGTTGTTTTTCCCAATAAAAATGTAAAAAATGTCTATTGCTTCCATTTTATGGGTTGATGATGAAATTGAAGTGCTTGAACCGCATAAACGCTTTCTTGAGATGAAGGGCTATGCTTTAAAAACTTTTACAAATGGATTTGATGCATTGGAGTATCTCGCTACTAATCAGGTCGACTTGGTATTGCTGGATGAATCTATGCCCGGCTTGAGCGGATTGCAAACCCTTTCTAAAATCAAAGAAGTCCATGCTTGGCTACCCATTGTGTTGGTAACCAAAAATGAAACGGAAAGTCTAATGGATGAAGCCATCGGATCTCAGATCAGTGATTTCTTAATAAAGCCAGTTAGTCCAAGCCAAGTTCTATTAGTTTTAAAAAAACTGCTAGAGAATCGTCGCCTTGTGGCCGAAAAAACAACGTCTTCTTATCAGCAACAGTTCAGAACGTTGCTCAATGCTGTTGACGATAACCCCAATCATAAAACCTGGGCTCAACTTTATCGTCAATTGATTTTCTGGGAAATGGAAATGGAAAAAAGCCATAGTAGGGACATGATGGAAATGCACTTAGCTCAAAAAAAAGAAGCGAATGCATCATTTTTTAAATTCATTTCTCGCAACTATCTTTCTTGGATAAAAAATATTGAAACCGATTTACCCGTTTTTAGCCACACGCTGTTTCAACGTAAAGTGCTTCCCCATGTATCAAGTGAAATGCCTACAGTATGGTTAATTTTAGACAACCTTCGTTTTGATCAATGGAAATCTATTGAGCCATTGTTAAATGTTTTTTTTCGGGTTAATGAGGAAGAATGTTTTTATTCAATCCTTCCTACGGCTACTCAATATTGCCGAAACGCGATGTTTGCCGGTAAAACACCTCTTGAAATCACCAAGAAATTTCCAGATAAATGGATCACTGAAGAAGACGATGACAGTAAAAATTTACATGAATCTTTTTTCTTTTCGGAACAGTTGTCATTTTTGAAAAGAACAGACATTCGATTTAGCTACCAAAAGATTTCATCACATGCCGATGCCTTAAAACTTTCTGATGCTGCATCCAATTTGCTCGACCATGATCTATCCATCATTGTTTATAATTTTGTAGATACAATGAGCCATGCCCGCACAGAAAGCGATGTGTTAAAGGAATTGGCTTCAGATGAAGCTGCTTATAGAAGCCTCACCCACAGTTGGTTTACACATTCTCCGCTGTATAATGCTCTGAGAAAAATTGCAGAAAAAAAAATTACACTGATTTTATGTGCTGATCATGGCAGCATTAAAGTAACGAACCCAATTAAAGTTGTCGGCGACAAACAAACCACTGCCAACCTGCGTTACAAGTCGGGCAAAAACCTTGATTATAATCCACGCGAGGTTCTACCGTTTCGTGAACCCAATTCGGTTGACTTACCACGAAATTCTGTAAATAGCGCTTATATTTTCGCCGGCGAGCAAAACTATTTTTGCTATCCCAACAACTACAACCACTATGCCAATCACTACAAAAATACTTTCCAACATGGTGGGGTATCAATGGAAGAAATGATTGTGCCTATTGTTAGAATGACATCTCGGTAATTCAAAAATTGATTATTCACAATTGTCGTGTAAAATGTTTACAACTAAATGGGCATTCACTAGATATGCCTTTTTGCATTTTGTAAATTTGTAAAAAACCAACCATGAAAATCCGATATACACCTGCCACATTAGATAAAGTTGAAAAAGTAATTGCTGAAGCTGGGTATATCATCAGGTATGAAAGAGGAACTTTTCAAAGCGGATTTTGCATCCTTGAATCAAAAAAAGTTGTAGTTCTGAATAAGTTCTTACAAATCGAGGGTCGAATCAATACATTGATTGACTTATTGTCTTTTTTGAACATAGAATCAGATCGCCTAAGTATCGAAAGCAGAAAATTCTATGAAGAAGTTTCGACTAAACCCAATATCGCTGCTTAATATATAATCGTTAATTTTTAACATTACCTTCAAAAATACCATAGTTTGGCACTTACAATTGAGTTTTTGGGAACCGGCACCAGCAGCGGTGTTCCTATGATAGCCTGCCATTGTGAAGTGTGTTTATCCAACAATAAAAAAGACAATAGGCTTCGGAGCAGCATATTGATCAAATCTGAGCAAACAACCATTGTAATTGATACTACTCCCGACTTTCGTTATCAAATGTTGCGTTCAGGTGTTAAACATTTGGATGCTGTTCTTTTTACACATTCGCATAAAGATCATATTGCGGGGTTAGATGACATAAAGGCATTCAACTTTATTACTCAAAGTCCCATGCCCCTTTTTGGCAATGAAGAAACTGCTTATGCGCTAAAACGTGATTTTTACTACGCGTTTACAGATAAAAAGTATCCTGGTATCCCTGAACTAGATTTGCAAGTTATCAATAAAGAGCCTTTTGCAATCCGCGACATCAAAATCATTCCTATAACAGTCAAACACCTGAATATGGAAGTGCTCGGTTTCCGTTTTGGAAATTTTACTTACATAACAGATGCTAATTTTATTTCAGACCAAGAAAAGGATAAAATTAGGGGTTCTGAAATATTGATTGTAAATGCATTGAGAAAAGAAAAACACTTATCTCATTTTACCCTTCAAGAAGCAATTGACCTGTCAATCGAATTGGATATTCCTACCACCTATTTCACGCACATTAGTCACCAAATGGGCCTTCATGATGAAGTTAGCAGCTCACTTCCGAAAGGAATGTTCTTAGGTTACGATGGCCTTGTGTTTACCGTGAATAATACATTGTGCTGACGTTTTTTTACGGTAATTAGGCTTCGAGATGCATTTAATTTTGTGAAATGATGTTTCATAAAATATTACAATCTCTCACTACCTTTTCAAAAAACGAACGTGTTGGGATCTACCTTCTTTTGTTGATCTCCTCCGGGATTTGGGTTTTCCCTTTATTTTTTAGCCGCGATGAAATAGATCTCGCGGAATTAAAGATAACAGAAGTTGAACTCAACTCACACATTCAAACATTATCAAAAAGAGTGGATAGCCATTCTTTAAAAGTTATTAAATTTGATGACGCCAATCGTTTAAAAATACCTAATAATTTAACGAAGGCCGAATTGTTTTCTTTCAATCCAAATAATACAACCATGGAAGATTGGATGAGGTTAGGACTCAGTGAACGAAATGCAAAAACCATCAACAATTATATTGCTAAGGGTGGATATTTTAAACGCAAGGAAGACCTTAAAAAAATTTATGGGATTTCTCCACAGGTGCTCGATAATTTAATCCCTTTGGCTGTGTTTGATGACGAGCCAAGGAATACTTCTCAACAGCTTGCTAAAGTAGTAAAAACCAAGCAGGTTTTGCACCTTGATATTAATGCTGCAGATAGCAGTAGTTTGACAATGTTGCCAGGCATAGGGGAGAGATTAGCATCAAGAATTGTGAAGTACCGAAATCGTTTAGGAGGATTTGTGCAGGTAAGTCAATTGTTGGAAGTGTATGGATTGCAGGATTCTATTTTGGATAAAATAACACCTTTGATTTTCGTAGAACCATCTTTTTCAATCGATAAAATAGACATCAATAAAATAGATTACACTTTACTGACAAAACATCCATACATGACCTATTCAATGGCTAAAATTATCTTGGCATACCGTAAAGCACATGGAAGCATAAATGGGGTTGATGAAATGTATAGTATCGCTGGTATACCCCAAGAGCAGTTGGTTAAATTTCTTCCTTATTGTATGTATTAAGGTTAATCCAAAAAATCGTCTTCATCTGAGGGTGCATATTTGTCAAAAAGTTTATCAATAGCACCTCCAAAAATCGGGAATTTATTCTTAGCATAGTCTTTGATGATATTTATTGAATCCCATGCCTGTTTTTCAGTCATCCCACCCTCATTCATCAATTTTTGAATCAATTCTTTCATCAAAGTATGTTGCTAGGCAACTTTTAACATTTTGATTTTGGCATAATCAAACTTTTGCTTGGCATATTCTGCAGTTAACTTAAATTCTTTTTCATTGGATGATGGCATTTCAAACATAGCATCTGTTAATATGCTTTCACAAATTGACCTCAATCCACGTGCTCCTAACTTGTATTCCATCGCTTTTTCAACCATAAAGTCGTACACTTCATCTTCTATTGTTAAAGCAATTCCTTCAATTTCAAACAGTTTTACATATTGTTTTATAAGGGCGTTTTTCGGCTGAACCAAAATAGCCCTGAGTGTTTCTTTGTCAAGCGGATTTAAATAAGTAACAATGGGTAACCTTCCCAATAATTCAGGAATCAATCCAAATGATTTCAAATCTTGCGCGTTTATGAAGCGCAACAAATTTGATTTCATGTCATCTTGCATTTGCTTGTTCACATTAAATCCGATCGAGTTTGTATTAACCCTTCTTGCAATTATTTTGTCAACACCATCAAATGCACCTCCACAAATAAATAGTATGTGTTGTGTGTTTACCTTGATTAGTTTTTGGTCTGGATGCTTTCTTCCGCCTTGCGGTGGAACAAGTACCTCAGTGCCTTCTAGTAGTTTTAACAAGCCTTGTTGTACACCTTCTCCACTTACATCTCTAGTGATTGATGGATTATCACTTTTACGCGCGATTTTGTCAATTTCATCAATGTATACAATGCCTTTTTCTGCTGCGGGCACATCATAATTGCATACCTGCAAAAGCCTGGTTAGAATGCTTTCTACATCTTCTCCAACATATCCAGCTTCAGTGAAAACGGTAGCGTCTACAATGGCAAATGGCACATTGAGCAATTTGGCTATTGTTTTGGCCAACAAGGTCTTGCCGGTTCCAGTTTCACCTGCCATGATGATATTGCTCTTTTCAATCTCTATTTCCTCAACTAGCGGTTCCTTTTTATTTTTGGATGTTTGAATGCTTGCTGGAGCTTGGTTTAATCTTTTATAATGATTGTAAACAGCAACGGAAAGAATTTTTTTTGCTTCATCTTGACCAATAACGTATTCATCAAGGTGTTTTTTTAGTTCCATTGGTTTTTTAACAGTAAGCTTAAATCCAGATTTTCCATCTTGTTTGGACGTAACTTCTTGTTCAACAATTTCTCTAGCATGGTCTACACATCCTTCGCAGATATGTCCTTCCTGACCGGCGATTAGAATTTTAACTTCATCTCGGTTTCTTCCACAAAAAGAACAATGTAGGGTTGATTTTGCCATAACTATAAAACATGTTGTTACCAATAAGCATTGGTAAACTATTGTTATTTAAATTTTTTCCATAATACCATCGACAATACCGTACTTAACGGACTCTTCTGCACCCATCCAATAGTCTCTGTCGAAATCTTTCATTACTTTCTCGAAGGTTTGACTGCAGTTTCTTGCAAGAATATTTGCTCCTAGCTCTTTGATTTTTTTGATTTGTTCCGCCATAATTTCCAGATCTGCAGATGTTCCTTGTCCACCTCCTGATGGTTGATGTATCATTACTTCACCGTGGGGGAAAATAAAACGTCTTCCTTTTTCACCACCACTCAGTAAGATTGACCCCATTGATGCAGCCATTCCCATGCAGATTGTTGATACAGGAGATGAAATCATTTGCATGGTATCATAGATTACCATGCCGCTAGTAACTACACCACCTGGACTATTGATAAAAAATTTTATTTCTTTGCCTGGGTCTGTGGCTTCAAGAAACATTAGTCTAGCGGTGATATCTTTTGCAGATCTATCATCTACTACACCCCACAAAAAGATTTTCCTTTCTTCTATGAATTTTTTGTCGAACCGGGCACCTGATACCATCGATTCCATCATATTATTATTTTCTTTTGGCTCTTGTTCTTCTTCTAATCGAGGCGAACTTGAATTAGTTGTGCTGAATTTCATGTGTTTTGGTTTTAGGCTTTCTTTTGCTTTTTAGGGTTGAGTACCAATACTTCATCAACAAGTCCATACTCTTTTGCTTCTAATGCTGTCATCCAAAAATCTCTGTCAAAATCTTTGGCAATTTTTTCAACTGGTTGGTTGCTGTGTTGAGAAACCACTTCATACAACTCTAACTTAAGTTTCTTTACTTGTGCTACTGTGATTTCAATATCTGAAGCTTGTCCACCAGCACCCGCACTTGGCTGATGCATCATGATTCTAGAATGTTTCAATGCTGTTCTCTTGCCTTCTGTACCCGCACACATTAATACAGCTGCCATACTGGCTGCTACTCCTATGCAAATTGTGGCTACATCTGGCGAAACATATTGCATTGTATCATAAACACCTAATCCTGAGTGTACTGAACCACCTGGACTATTGATGTACATTTGTATATCACGGGTACGATCAGTACTATCCAAAAATAGCAATTGTGCCGTAACTATATTTGCAACTTCATCGGTTATTGGATAACCCAAAAATATAATGCGATCCATCATTAACCTACTATAAACATCCATCACAGCTACATTCATTGGCCTTTCCTCAATGATATTTGGGGTAAGGTTTGTTACCATGTGTTTGGTATAACCATATAGTGTATTGCTTGAGATGCCTTGGTCTTTGATGGCAAATTTTTCAAATTCTTTTCCTAGATTCATAGTGTGTAGGTTCTTTATTGCGGAAAGTTAAAACAAATATAATCCAAATAGCATGCCTTTTAAAAAAGCGGACAAAATGCCATGCTTCTTAGTTTTAGGTTTAGGGTTTAAAGTTTAAAGTTTAGGGTTTAATGTTTAAAGGATCGCCTCTAATCACTAAACCCTAAACTTTAAACTAAAAACTTTAAACTATTTATGGTTATGCTTTTCTTGTAAAGCTAAAAATTCTGGAGCAGTTATAATATTCTCTGTAGGTTTTACCTGAGAAGCAGCCCATGCCAATACCTTAGAACTGAATACCCTTTGGTATGCACTTTCAACTTGCTTTTCATCGCTCATCATCCTTTCAACATAGCTATCAAGCCAATCGTAGTTGCCGCCCATGTTCATTGATCCAAAGTATCCCATAAGCTGTTGGCGCAAACTGTCCATGATTTCTTCTCTGTTAACTTGAATAGAATTTCCTGTAGCTATTTCATTGCTTACAAGAGTCCACCTCAATTGGTTTAAAAATGCAGGGAATTCTTTCTCAATATCTTCAGCTGTTTGCTTGTTCTCATTTGAGAGGAGAAGCCATTTCCTTAAGAATGTTTCAGGAAATTCCATTTTGATATCTTCTGACAAAATATGAAAAACTTCATGTTCCAACAAGTGTTGCGCTTGGTGTTTCCAATATGCCTCAATTTGTGTGCGTATTTCTGACCTGAAATCAGCTTCCGTTGTAATCTCCTTCCCAGGCAATGCTTCTTTAAAAAATTCTTCGTTTAATTCTTTTTTCTCTACAAAACCTATCTTGTTGATTTTCAACAAGAAGTATTTAGACATGTCTTCAGGATTGTTCTTGTCAAGCCCTAAGTCACTTGCAACCCAATCTCTTTCTTTATCTTCAAATGCTGTTGACAATTGCAAAACTAGGGTGTCATCTTTTTTCTTACCCAACAATTCGCTGCGAACTTTTTCACTGAAGTATGTAAGCAACAATGAATTTTCTTTAGGAGACGATCCTTCTTCAACAACTCCAGCTTCATCGCAAGGTTCAAAACCTACATTAAGAACTTCTTCTTCTCTTGAAACAGATTCTGGTTCAGTCATGTTACCCAATTTCTGCTGCATCCTGTTAATTTCTTCTTCAATCATTTCGTCATTGGCGGCTACAACATGTATTGTTGTTGGAAGGGTAGCGAAATCAGGAAGGCTAAACTCTGGTTTTAATCCAATTTCAAATGAAAAGCTGTATTCTTTCCCTTCGTTGTAATTGAAGGTGCCGGGGTCATTGTCATCTTGTGGTATAGGTTGACCTAGATAAGAGATATTTTCAGCCTGAACATACTTAGTTAATTCAGTTTCTATTGTTTTTAACACCTCTTCTGTAAAAACTGCTGATCCATGCATACGCTTAATGACACCAATAGGCACCATTCCTTTCCTAAACCCAGGAATGTTGGCAGTTTTTGCATATGTCTTTAAAGACTTTTCAAACGCGGGGTTGTAATCAGCCGGCGCCACTGTGATTTTTATTATCTCATGAAGTGGGGCTAACTGCTCTCTAGAAATCTGTGCCATAAAATTTTTTGTTAAAAAAGAAAAGAGAGGTAGTGCGGGTGGAGGGACTCGAACCCCCATACCTTGCGGCACCAGATCCTAAGTCTGGCGTGTCTACCAATTTCACCACACCCGCATTTCACTTTTGCCCTTTTTGGCAACCTCTCTTCTCAAATAGGGACGCAAATGTATGAATTATTTATTAAAAAAATTCATACATATTGAAATTAAGTAATTTTGTTTTTGAATGGAAAATTTAGACACACATTTCGATTTGCCTGCATATAATTTGAACGAAGAACAAGAAAAGAAAGAAATTGTTCGGCGATACCGTGCCTTGTTGCGTGTTTTAAAGCCAAAACTCAAGTCGGGTGACAAAGAACTCGTACGTTCCGCTTTTGAAATTGCCATTGAAGCTCATAAAACGATGCGGCGTAAAAGTGGTGAGCCTTATATTTTTCATCCACTTGCTGTTGCCATGATTTGCATTGAAGAAATTGGTTTGGGTGTTCGTTCAACAATTTGTGCACTGCTTCATGACACTGTAGAAGATACAGACATTACACTTGAGGATATTCAAAGAGAATTTGGACAAGAAATCACGAAGATTATTGATGGATTAACAAAAATCTCTCATGTTGTAGACAACAACACCAGCCAGCAGGCTGAGAATTTTAGAAAAATCTTGCTCACTTTAACAGACGATCCAAGGGTTATATTAATTAAGTTGGCCGACCGGTTGCATAACATGCGTACCCTCGACAGCATGAAACGTGAGAAGCAACTAAAAGTATCCTCTGAAACGGTTTACATGTATGCTCCATTGGCTCATCGGATGGGATTCTATTCTATCAAAACCGAAATGGAAGATTTGTCCATGAAGTACATAGAACCTGAAATTTACCGACAAATTGCCAGAAAATTATCTGATACCAGACGAGAACGTTCACGATACATCAATGAGTTTTTAAAGCCAGTCAAAGAGAGGTTAGATAAAGCGGGCTATGATTATGAAATTTTTGGAAGGCCCAAATCAATTCATTCGATATGGAGTAAAATGAAAAAGAAAAACGTTGCTTTTGAGGAAGTTTACGATCTTTTTGCCATAAGAGTTATCGTAGACACTAGCTCGGATCAAGAAAAGGAAGCTTGTTGGAAAATGTATTCTGTTATTACAGATATGTATTCTCCTTCACCAGACCGTTTAAGAGATTGGTTAAGCAATCCCAAGTCGAATGGATATGAAGCGCTTCATACAACTGTTATGGGTCCACAAGGGAAATGGATTGAAATACAAATCCGTTCTAAGCGGATGAATGAGATTGCCGAAAAGGGATTAGCTGCTCACTGGAAGTATAAGGAAGGTGGTGGAGATGATGATAGATTTGATAAGTGGTTTACCCAAATAAAGGAAGTATTGGGCAACGATGATATTAGCTCCATCGATTTCTTGCAAGATTTCAAAACATCATTTTTAGCGGAGGAAATTTATGTTTACACACCGAAAGGGGATGTTAAAATGCTTCCTATCGGTTCTAGTGCTTTGGATTTTGCTTTCGCTATCCACAGTGCAATAGGGTCAAAATGCATAGGTGCAAAAGTTAACCATAAACTTGTGCCTATAAGCTATAAACTCCGCAGTGGCGATCAAGTTGAAATCATCACATCAAACAAACAAAAGCCTAGCGAGGATTGGATTGTTTTGGTGGTAACAGCAAAAGCCAAAAATAAAATCAAAGACTCCTTGAGAGAGGAAAAACGAAAAGTGGCTGAAGATGGTAAACACACAGCAGAGAAAAAATTCGCCTCTTCAGGAATCCCTTTTTCTAGTCATAACATTGAAGAAGTTACTGCATTTTACAAATTACCTTCCACTTTGGATTTGTTTTACCGGATTGCTATCAAACAAATTGACCTGAAAGAACTGAAAGAGTTTGTTGTGGTAGGGGATAAATTGCAGCTTATAAAAACCCCAAAGGTTGATACAGAAAAACCCGAAAACCCTAATCAAAAGCCTGAATCAAAAAAAGATACTGAACTGATTATTTTTGGAGAAAGCAGTGACAGGATTGTCTATACACTCGCAAATTGTTGTAAACCAATTCCTGGGGATGATGTATTTGGATTTGTTTCAACCGGTAAGGGTCTAATCATTCATCGTACAAATTGTCCCAATGCAACAAGGTTATTATCTAGCTTTGGCCACCGAGTGGTTAAGACCAAATGGGCTAAAAACAAGGAAATTTCTTTCCTTACAGGGTTAAAACTTACTGGCTTGGACGATGTTGGGGTGATTCATAAAATTACAAACCTGATTTCAGGAGAATTAAAAATAAACATCAATGCCATAACAGTAGAAGCTAAAGAGGGTATCTTTGAGGGTAATATCAGGATTTATGTTCATGATAAAGATGAACTTGAAGTTCTTTTTGAAAAATTAAGGGATTTGCCTGGAATACAGTCTGTGCAACGGTATGACTTAGAGACATAAAAATAATTTTTTTATTTTTCTACCTTTAGTGTCATTCTATTATTTTTGCCACTTAATACATAAATGAAATGCTATGGTTGACGTACTCTTAGGTTTACAATGGGGCGATGAAGGGAAAGGGAAAATTGTTGATTTTTTTGCCCCTCGGTATGACATCATTGCGCGCTTCCAAGGAGGGCCTAATGCAGGGCATACTTTGTATGTTAATGGGGAAAAAATCGTGCTTCATCAGATTCCATCTGGTATTTTTCACGAAAATACTATTAACTTAATCGGTAATGGGGTAGTTCTTGATGCTGTTACTTTGAAGAAGGAATATGATAAAGTAGCTGCTTTCGGTGTTGATGGAAGAAAAAATCTTTATGTTGCTGAAAGAACACATTTAATTCTCCCAACACACAGGGCCCTTGACAAAGCCTCAGAATTGTCAAAGGGAAATGAAAAAATTGGTTCAACCCTCAAAGGAATTGGACCTGCATACATGGATAAAACAGGCAGAAATGGCCTGCGTGTAGGTGATTTACTGGATAAAAACTTTACTACTCAGTATATTAAACTAAGGTTAAAGCACCAAAGACTGCTTGACTCTTTTGGATTTAATGAGGACATATCTGATTGGGAAGAAGAATTTTTTGAAGCTATAGAGTTTATCCGCAGCCTTAAAATTGTAAATGGCGAATATTTTATCAATGATAAAATTCGAGAAGGTAAAAAAGTCTTAGCCGAAGGCGCTCAAGGCAGTATGCTGGACGTAGATTTCGGAACATTCCCTTTTGTGACTTCTTCAAGTACAATTTCTGCAGGCGTTTGTTCTGGTTTAGGGATCGCACCTCAAAAAATTAAAGATGTTATTGGTATAACAAAAGCATATTGTACCCGCGTGGGAAGTGGACCTTTCCCTACAGAACTTCATGATGAAACTGGAGAAAGGTTGCGTAAAGTTGGTAATGAGTTTGGCGCCACAACCGGGAGGCCAAGAAGGTGTGGTTGGATTGATTTGGTTGCATTAAATTTTGCATGTATGATCAATGGAGTTACTCAGTTGGTTATGACTAAAGCAGATGTTCTTGATGCTTTTGAAGAGCTCTCCGCTTGTACATCTTACGGTATTGCTGGTAAGCAAGAAAGAGTCGTTCCCTTTCAAATGATGAAGTTGCCTATAGTACCTCATTATGTGCATTACAAAGGATGGCAAAAAGACATCACCAAAATCAAAGAAAATACCGAATTGCCAGAAGAAATGAAAACATATATTTCATTCATCAACGAATATCTTGGTGTGCCAATAACATACATTTCTAACGGTCCGGAACGTGATCAAATTATCAAAGCATAGGAATTACAGCATTTTAAAAAAATAGTTTAAAAAATATTTGGAGATATAAAAAAGTCTCAGAAATTTTACACCTCAAACTTCTTGATGTTATGGCAAAGTCAGTTAAAGAAAAAAAAGTTACTCCAAAGAATCCTGCAGCGGAATCAAGCGCTAAACCCAAAAAAGCGGCAGCTAAATCCAAAGACATTGATGAAGATGATGACTTGGATTTAGATGAAGAAAAACCTACAAAGAAAGGTGGGGCAAATGAAGATGATGATGATGACGTAGATGTTGAAGATGAATGGGATAAAGCTGAAGACGATGAAAGCTGGGATCCTGATTTTCAAGAATTTGATGTACCTAAATCTACATCAAAAAAAGCTGGTGGACAAAAAGCTGCAGATGATGATGATTTTTCAGTTGATGACGACTTTAAAGACCTAGGATTCTTTGACGATTCTAATGGGTTTGATGACGACGAAGATTTTTAGTTTAAATAACAAGTGTAAAATATTCTATTGCTTATTTTTTGAGCTTTTAGGCAGCATAATTGGCTCTGGAAAGTTATTATTGTAGTTTATATTCTGTTGCATGATCAACATAACTGATTCTTGTAGAATTTGATTCTTTTTAACATTGAATTCTGTCAGTTTGTCTTTAGGTAACCTCAACGGATAACTTCCTTTGATGACAGAATTTTCAAACGCAGGATTCCATCTACTAAATTGGGCATAATCTATTCCAAGCGTTTTTGAAAGAACAAGTGAGGAATACTTGCCATAAATAACCATAGTATCTGTGATATTCAACTCATCTGCTGTTAACTCTGTTGCAGCAGATGGGTTTTTTTTGCCCGTGGTTTCACTGCCGTCTTTCTCGAAAATGTAGTGGGTTGCAATGAATTTTTTAACATGATTTCTAGACTCTGCAGGAAGGTGATTTTGGATAACCCAAAAGTTATTTGATTTCGTTTTTCTAATAATATTTTGCATTCTAGCGGGTCCTCCATTATAAGCTGCGATAACCAGTAACCAATCGCCTAAGTCCTTATGCAATTGCATCAGAAACTTAGCTGCTGCATGTGTACTTTTATACAGGTCCACACGTTCATCTTGTTGTGCATTAACCGTTAATCCAAGTTCTCTTGCAGTACCTGGCATTAATTGCCATGGCCCAACCGCACCCGCCACAGACAGTGCATTTGAGTTGAGGTTTGATTCAATAACAGCTAGATATTTTAGAGATACTGGTAGGTTGTATTTTCTCAATATATTTTCAATAAGCAAAAAGTAGGGATTCCCCCAGATTTTCATTTTTTCAAGTCTTGCTTGATGAATACTAAGATAGTCCATTACAAAACCAACTGCACGAGGATTTAACTCATCCCAATTGATTTTCTGTTGTGATGTATCATGAAATGTTTTAATTCTCTCTACTCCAAAAGCATTCGCAGAAGTATTAAATAAAAAATTGATGATACAAAAACAACATAGCCGCATGAAATTTTTCATTGATCTTCAATTTTAATACATCAAATAAGAATAATCAATCTATACTTAATTTGTATTCACTTTTTCTTTCATCAACTGATTTGAAAATTGCAGCAGTGATGTTTCATCTAAATTATTGGACATAACTTGTAACCCAAAAGGCATTCCGTTGCTGTGCTTAAATAAGGGGAGAGAGATGCCGGGAATGCCGGCTAGGTTTGCATAAACAGTATACAAATCACCCAAGAACATTTCGATTGCGTCATTGCTTTTTTCTCCAAATCGGAAAGCTGGTGATGGAACCGTAGGCATCAATATTAGTTCGTTGTTAGAAAATATTTCGTTTGTTTTTTCTACAATCAACCGCCTAACTTGTTGGGCTTTCGCATAATAGGCATCATAATAGCCTGTGCTTAACACGAATGTTCCCAACATGATTCTTTTCTTTACTTCTTTTCCGAAACCTTCCGAACGTGATTTTTTATACAAATCACTTAGGTCATTTATAGGCCCGGGTGTTCTGTATCCATATCTTACCCCATCATACCTTGATAAATTGGACGAAGCTTCTGCCGTAGTAAGTACATAATAGGCTGGTACAACATAATCTAGATAGTTGAAATCTACAGCGGTCACTTTATGCCCCTTATCTTTTAGGCCAGCAATCAGCTGCTCGATTGCATTTTTGATTTCAGGGTCTAAAGAGGGATGATTTAGGCTTTGCGGGAAGTAGGCAATGCTGAATTTTTTATCTGTTTGAAGCAAATCAGGATAATTGGGAACAATTGAATCTGAGCAAGTGCTGTCGTATTCATCTACGCCCGACATTACCTGCAGCAATATGGCTACGTCTTCAGTATTTTTTGAAAAGATGCCTATTTGGTCAAAGGAAGAAGCATAGGCAAGGAGTCCAAAGCGAGAAATTCTTCCATAACCAGGTTTCATGCCTATGATGCCGCAAAAATCGGCTGGTTGTCTAACCGACCCTCCAGTATCAGAACCCAGGCTTACCATGCAAAGACCTGCTTGTACGGCTACAGCAGAACCACCTGATGACCCTCCAGGTACACGTTCTTCATCAAGTACATTAAGAACATTGCCATAAACTGAATTTTCATTAGACGAACCCATGGCAAATTCATCGCAATTAAGGTTTCCAATGATGATTGCATCTTCATCTAATAGGCGCTGAACGGCCGTGGCAGAATAAATGGCTTTATGGTTTTTTAAAATTGCAGAGCCAGCGGTTACGAGATGATCTTTGTAACAAAGAACATCTTTAATGCCAATTACTACACCATATAAACTACCCCAAGTAGATGGATCTTGCTTTTTTAAATCTAGGGAAGAAGCGGTTTTCAACGCTTCTTCTGAATAAATTTCAACAAAGGCATTTAAATGAATGCACTTTGATATCTTGTCCAAATACATTTGAACAAGTTCAGTACAATTCAATTCTCCGCTAAGTAATCTATCACGGAGATCTGATATGGATCTATGTGTGTACAAAATAAATAAGTGCTCGCCTTGAAGGTGAAGTAAAAAATTAGGCGAATGCTTCTTTAGTTAACTTGTTGTTTGTCCTTCTCTTGTATTCCTTCTTCAATTTCCTTTTTTACATTGGATTTTGCATCATTGAATTCACGGATACCTTTTCCTATTCCACGCATGAATTCAGGAATTTTACGGCCTCCAAACATAATTAGTACAGCGATTACAATAATAATCCACTCTGAACCCCCAGGCATGGCTAGTAAAAATGTGCTATTGGATAACATAAAATATTTTTTTGATATTACACAAATTTAGTGGTTTTTAACGTCAACGCTGTTAGAATTGCATAAAAAAATCCCGCCATAAGCGGGATTAACAAAATATATGATTATAGAACTACCTAATTCTTTTTTCCTTGATTCTTGCTCTTTTACCACTTCTTTCTCTGAGGAAGTAAAGTTTAGCCCTGCGTACCTTACCTGTTTTGTGTAGGGTTACAGATTCAATATTGGGTGATGCTACAGGGAAAGTTCTTTCAACACCTACACCATCAGACATTTTTCTCACAGTGAAAGTAGCCGTGCCACTTTGGCCTTGGCGTTTGATTACATCGCCCTTAAAGCTCTGTATTCTTTCTTTGTTTCCTTCAATGATCTTATAGTTTACAGTGATGTTGTCACCTGCTTTAAACTTCGGGAAGTTATTAGACGGAGTCATTTGCTCGTGTACGAATGCGATAGCTTGATTCATAACAAAAATTTGGAGTGCGAAGGTAATGGAATTTCAGAATTTAGCAAAATAATCGAACGAATTAATTGAAACTCGTTTTTTATTGGCTTTTTCTGGTGATTAATTTTATCTGGCAACATTTACAGTTCTTTTTTCACGAATTACCGTAACCTTGATTTGGCCTGGGTAAGTCATTTCAGTTTGTATATGTTGAGCCATTTCAAAACTTAGTTTTTCGCTGTCGCCATCACTCACTTTGTCGGCTTCAACAATAACCCTCAGTTCTCTACCGGCCTGAATTGCGTATGCTTTTTCAACACCAGGATAAGTAAGCGCCAAGTTTTCCAAATCTTTTATTCTTTGGATATACTGTTGCATAATTTCTCTTCTTGCACCTGGTCTAGCTCCGCTAATGGCATCACAAGCTTGTATAATTGGAGATATTACATACTGCATTTCTGTTTCATCATGGTGTGCTGCAATGGCATTTACAACAGCTGGATTCTCACCATATTTTTCCGCTAACTTACCACCTAACAATGCATGGCTCAATTCAGTTTCTTCATCAGGAACTTTACCTATATCATGCAAAAGTCCTGCTCTTTTGGCTAGTTTTGAGTTCATTCCCAATTCTGCTGCCATGATTCCACACAAATTGGCAACCTCTCTGCTGTGCATCAACAAGTTTTGTCCATAAGATGAACGGAACCTCATTTTCCCAACAATTCTTACCAGCTCCTTGTGTAAACCGTGAATACCTAATTCGATAATGGTTCTTTCTCCAATCTCCATCACCTGCTCTTCTAATTGCTTGCGTGTTTTTTCAACTACTTCTTCAATTCTTGCTGGGTGTATCCTGCCGTCTGATACCAAGCGTTGAAGTGCCAACCTGGCTATCTCTCTGCGCAATGGATCAAATGATGACAGAACAATAGCTTCAGGTGTATCATCAACTACAAGATCTACACCAGTGGCTGCTTCTATCGCCCTGATATTTCTTCCTTCACGTCCAATAATCTGCCCTTTTATTTCATCACTTTCCAATTGGAAGACCGTTACAGTATTCTCAATGGTTTGCTCTGCAGCAGTTCGTTGAATAGATTGAATAATTATTTTCCGGGCTTCTTTATTTGCCTTTAACCTGGCATCTTCTATAATTTCCTGTTGCAAGGAAAGAGCTCTGGTCTGCGCTTCTTGTTTGAGTCCTTCTATAAGCTGAGCCTTAGCGTCCTCCGCACTCAATCCAGCAATTTTTTCTAACTTTCTAATGTGCTCCTCTTGGTGCTTTTCTAACTCAGTTCTTTTTTGAGTTACAATTTCAATCTGCCTGTTTAAATGTTCTTTGATAGCATCATTTTCTTTGATTTGTTTTTCTAGTGATTCAGTCTTTTGGTTTAATGTTTGCTCTTTTTGCTTAATCCTGTTTTCTGCATCTCCTAGTTTTCTGTTTCTTTCTAAGGTTTCCCTGTCGTTGTCTGACTTTAGTTGTACAAATTTTTCTTTTGCTTCAAGAAGTTTTTCTTTCTTTAGATTTTCAGCTTTATTCGCTGCATCTGATAAAATTTGCTCTGCTTGTTTCTTTGCATCTGCTACCTTGGCGGCAGTGTCTTTAGCGAAAATAATTTTACCCAGTCCGAGCCCAGCCAATGCGGCTAGAATCCCTGTGATGATGGGTATAATGAGTGATTCCATGAATAATTGTTTTTTTCTGTTTCATAATCAATCCCTTCGAAAATGAATTCATACGGGGCAATAGTTACAAAGTTAACAAAAAGAAGCCAAAATGGTGTGGTTAATATTGACGGGTATATTGTCTTTTACTTAATCTTCAATGTATTTGTCTAACTCTTGCTCAATTTTAGTCAGTGTATCTGCGAAGGCTTCATTATTTATTTTTTCTAATTTTTCATGACTTTCAGATACAAACCACAATAGCGACATGGCTATATAATCTTGCATATCCTTCCCTGCATATATGGCTTTAAAGCTGTTTAGTTGCTCGTTGAGCTGTTTTGAGATTTTTCTGACCATTTCCTCATTTTCTGCCTCAATTTTTATGCGATAGGTTCTGTCTCCTATCACAACATTTACAGGTATAAAATTCTTCATATTATAAAAATATTTTATATATTTATTCACAGTTTGTCCACTTTGTGCTAGACAGATGTGTTTTTTGGGTGATTTATTTAAATACAATCAACTCTTATGCTTGCAAAATCTCGTTCTTCTACATTCATAGACGATCTCATTATTGAGGTTAAAGAAGCATTGCAGCTACCCGTTAACGTTGCTCTTCGCAATGAAGATGGCAAAATTTGTTGTAAAGCAGAAAAAAAAATTTGTGCTTTGAGCCAAACTTTCAAATGGGAAGGATTAAACGACCTCCCTTATGGTGTGTATATGCTTGAGTGCTCTCAAGGTGATGAAATGTTTTCCATGAGAATCGTGAAAAGGGTTTAATCCTGATCTCCTAACAAGGCAATGCACCTGTCTATTTCTTTTATGTATTCACCGAGTCTTTTCTCCATAGATACTTTAGAAGCCTCATCTTGAGTTGCATTTGACGCCATTCTTAAATTTAGCTTCATTTCCATTTGTTCATTTTTTTGCTTCAACTCACTTATCAGCTCTTGCTTTACCTTCATTTCTTTTACAAGCAATTCATTTTCTTTTTGAATATGTTTTATTTTACCCAATAGCTTACTAAGCTTTTGCTCTATTCTTTCAATTTGGTTAAGTTGTTCTAACATGTTATTTTCTCAACTCAGCTTGTAAATTTGATTCAATATTGCGGGCAATTTTATGCATCCATTTATCTATTTCTTCATCAGTTAAGGTTTTGCTTTCGTCTTGAAACAGAAAATTCATGGCAATTGATTGCTTATCTAATCCCAATTTCTCACTTTCAAAGATGTCAAATAGCTTGTACGACTTCAAATGTTTCAAAGAAAGAGATGTTAAAACCTTTTCTATTTCTTCAAAAGTTACTTTCTTGTCAATCACAAATGATAAATCACGCAGTACTGCTGGAAATTTTCCGATTTCTTTGAACTTTAAATTTTCTTTGCTTCCTGCTGTAAGCCATCGATCCCAATTGATATCGGCATAAATTACCGGTACCCTGATATCAAATTTTTTCAATGTTTGCTCTGAAGGTTTTCCAATCAAAATAAGCGTCTCCTGGGTTATCTTACCTTCTAAGAGGTATTCAAATCTGGGGTGATTGGTTTTTGTAAAAACTAAATTTTTTAACCCCGATTGCTGCTGGATCGATTGTATAAGCCCTTTAACATAAAATAAATTGGCTGGCTCTGATTTTTTATTCCATGACACTTCGGTTATATTGCCAGTTGTAAAAATAGCCAAATGAGTTTCTTCTGAAAACTTATTGTTTGACCTTGAATATGTTTTACCAAACTCAAATAACTTTAGGTTCTCATTCCGGTGATTTAAATTTCTTGCAACCGTTTGCATACCGGTTTCGAGCATGGATAACCTCAGTGTATCTAATTCCGCACTCAAATTATTCAACATCTTCACAGCCCCCTGCATTTCTTCTTCCGTATAATTGGCACTGTGCGTAATTGAATTATTCAACATTTCATTGAATCCTTGTCCTACCAATAGCCCGGATAATTTTTCCCTTAATTGATGATCTTTATTCTCTCCAGAAACGGAAGGCGATATGCTGATCATCGTGGGTATTTCAATGTTGTCGAACCCGTCAATCCGCATAATTTCTTCCACCAAGTCTGCTGCAATAGATACATCCGTTTTATGCGTTGGTGCTTGAACTGTTATAGATTCTTCATTTTCATTTTTAACAATGAAGCCTAGTCCTGATAAAATTTGGTGTACAGTTGCTTGAGGGTATTCCTTACCACTCATTTTTTTTAAATAACTATATTGTAGTGTTACAACAGGTTGTTCCTTCGGAGATGGATAAATGTCTACTGGGTCTGATTGTATTTTTCCTCCAGCGTTTTCGCAAATTAGGTTCGTTGCTTTTTTCAAAACCTCTAAAGTTTGTCCAATATCCACGCTTTTTTCAAAATGCATCGCAGCGTCTGTTCTTAAATGATGCCTAAAGGAAGTTTTTCTGATTGTAACAGGGTTGAAAAATGCACTTTCTAAAAAGATATTCTTAGTTGATTCACTCACCCCACTTTCTAAACCTCCAAACACACCGCCTATGCACATCGGAATGCTGTCGTTGTCGCAAATCATCAAATCTTCTGCATCTAATTTTCTTTCTTTGTCGTCAAGGCTTTTGAAGATCGTACCAGAAGTAAGGTTCTTTATCTTAACTTTTCCGCCGTTGATTTTGTCTGCATCAAATGCATGAAGCGGCTGACCAACATCATGCAAAATATAATTGGTGATGTCTACAATGTTGTTGATTGGTCTTTGTCCTATCGCCTTGAGCCTTTCCTGCATCCATTTCGGGGATGATCCAATGGTGACACCTGAAATATGGATGCCAGTATAGCGTGGACAAGCTTCAGTATTTTCTATGATAACTTCTATGGGGCAACTTGTTCCTGTTGCTATAAGTTCATTCTTTTGTTTGATGATGGGTGAAATCGATAATCCTTCATGGTGATTCAGATATGCACAGATGTCTCTCGCAACACCGAGGTGACTCATGGCATCACTTCTGTTTGGTGTTAACCCAATTTCAATTACATGATCGCTGTAGGGGTTGAACAATTCACTAACTGCTTTTCCTATTTCAACAGATGAATCTAATATCCTGATTCCACTGTGGTCTGTTCCTAACCCAACTTCATCATCAGCACATATCATTCCATTGCTTTCTATCCCCCTGATTTTCATGGCTTTCATGGTAAGGGGTTCGCCTGCTGATGGGTAAATGGTTGTTCCAACGGGCGCAACAATAACTTTTTGTCCAACTGCAACATTTGGTGCTCCACAAACAATTTGCAAGGGGGTTTCTTGGCCGATATTGACCGTTGTTACAGAAAGTTTGTCAGCATTGGGATGCTTTTCTACGCTCAGAACTTCTCCCGTAATTAGCCCTGATAAATTCCCTTTTATTTCTTGGTATGACTCAAATCCCTCCACTTCTAAACCTATAGAATTTAGGATCTTCATCAGTTTTTCTGATTCAATATCTTGACTAAAATAGTCCATTAACCACTTATATGATATCGTCATGTGCTTTGTCTTGAAGGTGCAAATATAATGAGTTTAATGTTTAGGGTTTAATGTTTGGAGAAGGATAAAGCTTTTAACAACAAGTTGACTATTTTTCTTTTTTCCAAAAAAAGCAACTTTTAAATTTTCTCACAACTTTTGTTTATAACTATTTATAATGGTTAATATTTGTGCGACATTTGTGGATTGTGCGTGGATTTATGTGGACAAACTTGGTTTTTTGTGGATTTGCATGTTCATTTCTTGTTCTCAATTAATATTGTGTTTAAATAGGAGAGTGTAGTCCACGCTCATTATATTCGTTGTATAGCGGTATTGTTCTGCTATAATTTTGATTGGTTAAATAACAAAGGGGGCATTAATGGATACTACTAACAGGTTTACAGATAGGCGAAATAAGAGAAAAACAAATACAGAATTTTCAGGGATGACCCTGGGTAAAATTCCCCCACAATCTCGCGAGCTTGAAGAAGCAGTGTTGGGTGCATTAATGCTGGAAAAAGCTGCTTTTGACCTTATCGCCAATATTCTAAAGCCTGAATGTTTTTATGTTGAATCCCACCAAGTAATTTTTCGGTCGATTCTTCAATTGAGTGCGGATAACAAGCCTGTCGATTTGCTCACTGTAGTTGAAGAGCTCAGAACGATGTCGGCCTTGGATGAAGTGGGTGGACCTTACTATATTTCCAAATTAACCAATGCGGTAGTTTCTGCCGCCAATATTGAAGCACACTCGCGTATCATCCTTGAAAAATTTATCCAGCGTGAATTGATTCGCATCAGCTCCGAGGTTATCAACGAAGCTTATGATGACGCTACGGATGTGTTTGATTTATTGGATCACGCGGAGTCAAAATTGTTTGAGATCACCAATGGCCACCTTAAAAAGGAATTTGATACACTGAGTAAAGTTGTGATGAGTACGGTTACTAGAATCGACGAAATGCGCGCTCGAAAAGAAGATCTTACAGGTGTGCCATCTGGATTCCCAACGTTGGATAGGGTAACTTATGGTTGGCAGCCTTCGGATCTTATTATTCTTGCAGCTCGTCCTTCTGTGGGTAAAACTGCCTTTGCATTGAACCTCGCTCGAAACGCGGCCTTGCATCCTACAAAGCCAACTGCAGTTGCTTTTTTCAGCCTTGAGATGAGCTCTAGTCAGCTGGTTCAAAGGATTTTGTCAGCCGAAAGTGAAATATGGCTTGAAAAAATTTCCCGTGGTAGGATGGAAGACCACGAGATGCAACAGCTTTACAAGAAGGGGATTGAACCCCTCACAAAAGCAAATATTTATATTGATGATTCTGCAGCGCTTAATATTTTTGAACTGAGGGCCAAGTGCCGCAGGTTAAAAAACAAACACAATGTTGGTATCATCCTCATTGACTATTTACAATTAATGAGCGGTACGAGTGACAATAAAAATGGCAACAGGGAACAAGAAATTAGTACCATCTCAAGAAATTTAAAGCAGCTTGCCAAGGAATTGCAGATCCCTATCATTGCGTTGAGTCAGTTGAGTCGTGACGTTGAAAAGAGGAAGGACAGCAACAAAGTACCTCAATTATCAGATCTTCGTGAATCAGGTGCGATCGAGCAGGACGCCGACATGGTGCTGTTCTTGTATAGGCCTGATTATTACGACATAACCACCAACGACATGGGTGAAGATACCAAGGGTGATGTTTATGTGAAGATTGCCAAGCACAGAAATGGTTCGCTTGAAAACATCAAATTGAAAGCGAAGCTTCATATCCAGAAATTCGTGGAAAGCGAAAACCTTGATAATTTCCCTGGTGGTGGTGGACAAAAAGGCGGTGGTTCATGGAAACCGGTTGGTGAAACCCAAACAGCAGAACTATATATTCAAAAAGGAAGCAGGATGAATGATGGGGATGATGAAGATGAAGCTCCTTTTTAACTAGTACCTCCAATTTTACGAAATGATTGAGATTCCATATTTCTATTTTCCTGATTTGAATCAATCTGTTGATATAACAAAAATGGACGAAGAAATGAGGCGCCATGTTGTTACTGTTTTGAGAATGGAGGTTGGCGATAAAATCATGTTGATGGATGGAATTGGCCATGTTGCTGAAGTTGACATCATCGAAGCCTCAAAAAAATCTCTTCTCGTTTCCATCAACATCAAGAAGTATTACCCGCCGCCTTCCCAAAAATTGGTCTTGGCAATTTCTACGTTAAAAAATGCCAGCAGGTTTGAATGGATGCTTGAAAAAGTAACCGAGATTGGCATTACTGAAATCATTCCCTTGATTTCAGAGCGGACTGAGCGAATACATTTTAAGGAAGAAAGACTTAAGCAAATCATCGTCAGCGCTTGCCTACAGTCAAAACAATGTTGGATGCCAATTTTGCATGAACCTCAAAAATTTCAGACACTCATTGAGAATTCAACAGTTGAACAAAAATTCATAGCGCATTGCATTGAAAATCAAAAGCAACCACTTCAACGACAAGATCGAGAGGCTTTGTTATTGGTTGGACCCGAAGGTGATTTTACTCCCGCAGAGATAGCAATGGCACTCAATAAAGGGTTCATGCCAGTATCACTTGGGAACTCACGCCTTCGCACCGAAACTGCCGGTATTGTAGGTGCTGTTTTGATGAAGATATGACCTAATTAGGGATGTCCCTTAATGTAGGTTCATGCAACTCAACCGTTTTTTTTGCGTTTCTTCTTCTCTTTCTCATCCACATGTTCAGCATTTCAACTGCAAATGAAAAGGTCATGGCAAAGTAGATGTATCCCTTGTCGATATGACTTCCATGAATAGGTTGAAGTCCTTCAAAAAACAAACTGAAGCCAACCATCAATAGAAATGACAAGGCCAGCATTTTTAATGTTGGGTGTTTGTGAATGAAGTTTGAAATCTTTTCTGAGAAAAAGAACATGATGATCATGGCAATAATAACTGCACAAATCATGATTTCAACATGTTTTGCCATACCCACCGCAGTGATGATACTGTCAAATGAAAAAATCATGTCAATTAAAATAATTTGAGCCATGATGCTCGCAAACGATGTTTGTTCTTTTTTCTCTTTTAGGCTGTATTCTTCATCACCTTCTAATTTCTCATGTATTTCCTTAACGGTTTTGTAGAGTAGAAATAATCCACCGCTAAATAGGATGAGGTTTCTAAGGGTAAATCCATAGTGATGGTTGCTTATATCCAACCCAAATAATTCTGAATTGCCGTTTTTAACCAGCCAGCCCAATCCCATCAGAAGGATTATTCTTACAGTAATACCTAAGACCATCCAGATTTTTCGGGCGCGTAATTTCTTTGCTTTGTCCAACCTCCCCATTAAGATTGATACAAAAATCACGTTGTCAATTCCCAGTACAATTTCCAAAAGTGCCAAGGTAATAAGACTTATCAAAGAGTCTGCAGTAAATAATGAGGTCATTTTATTTTATTAAATTTTTACAAATTGTTTTTGCTAAGCCCGGACCTTCATATATAAAGCCAGTCCAAACCTGAATGAGCGAAGCCCCAAGCTCTATTTTATCTTCAGCATCTTTCGCTGTGAATATGCCTCCACTGGCTATGATGGGGATTTTTCCGTTTGTCATTTTGATGAGTTGTTTCAACACTTCGTCTGATGCTTTTTTTAAAGGCTTACCGCTTAATCCACCCAGGCCAATTTTATTTGCATCAATTTGGGAAGGGGTAGACAGGTTTTCTCTTGAAATGGTTGTATTGCTTGAAACAATTCCATCCAGTTTTACTGATGAAGATATTTCTGCAATATCCTGAAGTTGTTCAGTTGTGAGATCTGGAGCTATTTTCAGGAGAAGTGGTTTTCTGTTTGGTTGTAAGTTATTAAGGTTTTGTAGGCGTTGAAGGATGTTTGTTAAGGCATCTTTGTCTTGCAACGCCCTCAACCCAGGTGTATTTGGGGAGCTCACATTCACAACAAAATAATCCACCACATCAAAAAGCTCTGTGAAGCAAATTTCATAGTCCTTCCAAGCTTCTTCGTTAGGGGTGTTTTTATTTTTGCCGATGTTGCCTCCGATGATCATTCTTTTGCCATCTGGTATTGATTCGTTGTTGGTTTTCCACTTTTCAAGCCTGGATTTAATGGTTTTCACGCCATCATTGTTGAAGCCCATTCTGTTGATCAGGGCCTTATCTTCTGGTAATCTAAACAACCTGGGTTTTTCATTGCCTTCTTGTGGAAGCGGGGTAACAGTGCCTATTTCAACAAAACCAAAACCCAATGTTTCTAATTCACGCAAATAGGAAGCGTTTTTATCAAATCCTGCACCCAGTCCAATTGGATTCTTGAAGTGTAATCCAAATAACTTTTTATTCAGAGAAGGATGATTTGAAGAGAAAAGAGCCCTTACTATTTTTTTAAATACGTTCACGGAACATACCATTTTTAGCATGTTCATGGAAATGTAGTGGGCTTTTTCAGCTTCAAAAAGAAAAAGAATATTTCTAATAAAGGAATACATGGGGGCGAAGTTATAATACTTATAACAAATAATTGGGCAACACGCAGTTTCTAGTTTTACCAAGATTTTAAAAATAAATTTTGATAACTAAAATATTAGTTTTAGTTTAGACTAAATATTTAGTTATGAATAAGACATTAACGCGCGCTGAAGAGCAAATTATGCAGGCGTTGTGGAAGCTCGATGAGGGTGGATACTTAAAAGACGTTGTAGATGCGATGCCCGAACCGAAGCCTCATCACAACACTGTAGCCACGCTGCTTAAGATCCTAGTTGAAAAAGAATTGGTTGGAATCAAGACACCAATCCGTTACAATTTTTATCATCCGCTGCTTTCCAGAGATGAGTATACATCTGGATCCATTGCGGGAATTACCAAGGGATATTTCAAAGGCTCCTACAAAGAAGTGGTTTCGTTCTTGGTTGACAAGAAAAAGCTATCAGTAGAAGACCTTGAACTTTTATTAAAGCAGATCAAAAAGAAAAAATAATATCATGCAATTTCTATTCATTTACATCCTCAAGGCAATTCTTGTTTCAGGTATTTTGCTCGGATATTACTGGATTGGTTTACGCAACACAAGGTTTCATTTTTACAACCGCTTTTACTTGGTGGCTTCAGTCCTGTTGAGTTTGGCTTTACCATTGCTTGATTTAGAATGGTTCATATTATCAGCACCTGAATCAGCGCCTGTTCAACAGGTTGTTCAATTCATTTACCAATCTGAAGGAATTACCCTAGAAAAGGAAGTGTTAACATGGGATCAAATCCTTGTATTGTCACTTTCATTGGTTTCCGCAACCCTTGTTATTTTGTTTGGAGTAGGTGTTTTAAAAATATACCTACTTAAATCAAGAGCAAAAGTTATTGCGATGGAGCGTTTCGATTTTATTGAAACAGCATTGGAGGAAGCTCCTTTTTCATTTTTTAGAAATCTATTTTGGAGGAGTGATCTTCCTGTTCATGACGAGACGGGGCAACGCATGCTGAAACATGAGTTAACACATATAGAACAGTTTCATTCTTATGACAAGGTTTTTGTTACGCTTGCAACCAATTTGTTTTGGATGAATCCATTTTTCTGGCTCATGAGAAAGGAATTGGAAGTGGTGCATGAATTCATAGCAGATGAAGCAGCGGTTGCAGGAGACGATGCCGCAGTGTTGGCAGAAATGTTATTAAAAGCACATTATCATTCAAGTAGTTTATCAGTGGGACAATCATTTTTTTATTCATCAATCAAAAGACGCATTATTATGTTGACATCATCAAAAAAAGTAAGTTACAGCTATGCCAGACGCTTGTTGATTCTGCCAGTAGCCGTTGGTGTTTTGGTTCTTTTATCATTTACCATCAAAGATTCATTGTCTGATGTACAGAGCAAGCAAATGGATCAGTCTGTTATTTCAGCAAGCAAACTTGATACGGTTCCTGCGAAATATCTTGATCCAAAAACTGGACAGATTAAAGGAAGTTTTCAAATCGATATCGATGGGGTTATGGCTTCATTTAAAGATATCAAGTCAAAAAAAGAATTATTCAAAGTGCCCTTGACTGAGTTGGCTGGTCCTTCAAATAAGAAAGTCTCAATAAAAGGATCTCCTTTGTAC
>Ga0209550_10000701_pt1 | contig 32104 bp, 29 predicted proteins | sample LauGreSuBDMM15SN_2_FD_187567 | JGI IMG/M metagenome (GOLD analysis project Ga0209550, IMG submission 187567) | Freshwater lake microbial communities from Lake Michigan, USA - Su13.BD.MM15.SN (SPAdes) (version 5) | ecosystem: Environmental > Aquatic > Freshwater > Lake | place: Lake Michigan... | reverse complement strand
TTTTCAGGCAGGATATCGTCACACAAGATGGACGAGTTTTAGCAAAAATGAGAGATGAGCAACTATTTGTTTCTCTTTCTAATTCCAGACCTAAAAAAGCTCCACCTCAATTTCTAACAGCTGTAGTGAATTATATTAGGCCCCCTAATTGAAGTATCAATTAATCCTTTTTCCGTTTTCCCATTCTCCTGAGTACTCCAAATCCCCATCTTTATCAAATTTCAATCCATACCCATTTAAGAAATTATTTTCAAAATTTCCTATGTAAATTTTCCCCCCAGGATGAAGAAAAATCCCTGTTCCACTTTTACTATTATCACTCCACTCACCGTAGTATATTTTTCCTTTCTCGACAACAGAAAATCCCACTCCATTCAAATTATCATCTTCTGTTTCTCCACCATAAAGGAAGTTATCTTTTTTTATTAGGGATTCCTTACGTTTTTTTCCATCTTTTCGTACTACATAAAAATCTGATGAGTTTTTATATAAAATTGCTTTTTCTGGTTTTCCTGTTCTATCATATCCTTCGATAAATGTTATAAAATTTCCTTTTTTTAGTAAGCCTAAGCCGCTCATCTTACCTTCTTGAAATTCACCAGCATAAAAAGAACCATCAGGATATTTATAAATTCCATAACCATGAAATTTATTTTCTTTGAACATACCAGAGTAATAATATCCCCAATTTTTTTCTATATATCCATTCTTAGCTGTTCCTATCCCATTTAATTTATTCTTAGAAAAAACTCCAGATAACGTATCTCCATTTGCATACTGATATATTCCCTCTCCTTCAATTTGATCAAAAGAAAACATACCTTCATAGATATCGTACGTTTTATCTTTGCTATTTTTACCTTTATGAATCTTTAAAATACCATACCCATGAAATTTCCCATCCTGAAAATTTCCCTCAAACTCATCTAATGATTTATCAAAAGTAAATTTACCTTTCCCATTCTCACAATTACCAACACATTCTCCTTTATGTGGAGAACTAAAGATAGATAAATTTCCTAAGAAAATAATCATGAGTACAGTTTTAAATAGCAAGTGGGTTACAAAAAATGAATTAAGTTTATTTAGAATATAATGTTTCATAATAAGGATGTATTGTAATTATTTCGTTACTATTGTTGAAGGAATTTTTTTATTAAAAGGTATTCCCAATTGAAATAGAACATCTTCATCATTTGAACCTTCTAAAATATCAAGCCCGTATTGTATGGTGTTTGGATCATCGTATCGTAAAGTACCGAATAACCGATCCCAGATAGATAAGATATTTCCGTAATTGCTATCAGTGTAGGGCAATTGGTAGTGATGATGGAATCGGTGTAAATTTGGGGTCACAATGATATAGCTCAAAGCCTTATCTAACCAAAGGGGAAGATTGATATTTGCATGGGTAAAATAAGTACAGGGGATTGTGATGATGCGGTATACCATATAAAATGCAAAGGGGGCACCTGTTAATAGGATGGCCAGGAGGGAAAAAAGTTCACGTGTGCAGTAATCAAGTGGATGGTGACGTGTGCCAGAGGTAGCCACAAGCATGGTATCGCTGTGGTGAATCATGTGGAATCTCCAAACAAATTTAAACTTATGCAATAAAAAGTGTACAAAGAATTGAGCTGAGAAATCTAATATGAGAAGGGCAATGATGAGTTCAGCCCAAATGGGAAGTTTAAATAAGTACAAAATTCCAACTTGATGACTTTCTATAAATGGATAAACTAATTTAATCGCCACTAGGCTAAAGAGTAAATTAATAACCATTGTCATCGAGAGGAAGGAAAGATTTACAAGGTTATGCTTAGTTTTGTTGTAGCTTTTCTCAGAGAAAGGTATGATTTGTTCAAAGAGAAATCCAATAGAAAGCCAACCAAAAAGCCATCCAGCCTTTTGAACGGAGCTCAAATTTGTCATGTAGTTTAAGAATTCTTCCATGGGAAAATTGTAACACATCGATATTTTGTGTCAAGTTTTTATTCTTTTACCACAGGAGTAATCTTCCAATCCATTTCCTTTCCATTTCTCAGTACTTTTATAGATGTTTCCTTGCCAGGTTTAACAGATTGTAGTACGTTCACATAGTCATAGATATTTGAAATCTTGGTTCCAGAAAATTCTATGATGATGTCACCTTGTTTCAAACCAGCTGTTTCCGCAGGACTTCCTTTGGTAGTCCCAGCTATTTTCACTCCTACAACACCTTCTTGGGAGTAGTCGGGGATAGTTCCTAAATATGATCGCAGTCCTTTCATAGGAGAACCAGTTTTTTCACTCTCTGACTTTTTATATCCAATGGCTATGTTTGGGATTTCTTTAACAATATCCTTACAAAAATGACTGATGCCAAAGAGACCTTTAAAGTTGATTTTCTCTGCTGTGTCTCTTGGAGTATGGTATTCTTCATGAGATCCCGTGAACAAACTTAGTATAGGAATTTCGGAGTGTACATAGAATGACATTGCATCGGTGGGAAGATAGGGAGAAGATTGTAATACAATTGGTAGTTTATTTTTTACATTGATCGATTCTATTAGACTATCCCAACCTTCCGAAGATCCAATACCCTGAACAAATAGAGAATTTCTCAATCGTCCCACCATATCTAAGTTGATGTAAGTTTTTAATTTTAAGAGATTTTTTTTGGCAAAACTAGTTGAACCTAAGTTTCCCATCTCTTCTCCAGACCAAATTCCAAACGCTAAAGAATGATTTTTGGGAATATCTTGGGGATGATTTGCAAAGTATTGGGCTAGCTCGAGAACAACTGCAACTCCTGAAGCATTGTCATCTGCCCCCCTATGAGCTATATCTTTCTCATCTTCTTTCGCCAGTGAGTTTCCCTCTTTTCCTAGTCCTAAATGATCCCCATGGGCACCTATTAAAATTGTGGGAAGTTCTGGATTTCCTAAAAATCCAACTATATTTGATCCTTCAGAGATTATCTTTTCTAGAGAAACTTCTACCTGTAGTACAAAATCTAGTATTTTTCCACCAGGTGTAGTTTCTTTTTCCCATAGCTTTTTGGTTTTGGAGAGGGGTTCTTTTAATAATTTTTCTGCAATGGCAGGGCTGATATCCATAACATATAGTTCAGATTCCCCAATGCCCCTCTCAAAGGTAAACTCTAGGTTGTTGGAATGGGAAATTTTTTGATTTTGCTTGGATAGATTTCTCTTATCTTCGGAAATGAAGAGGATACCTCTTGCAGACATCGTTTTTGCTACTGTTATTTTCTGCTGGATTTGAGCGTAGTAATTCAAATGAGAACGAAACTCCCCCTCTATTTCTGAAGGTATTCCCTTAAAGAGTAGTACCCATTTATCTTTTATGTCTAAGCCCTTGTAAGAGTCGTACTCTTTAAATTTTTCTGTAGACGCTGAACGTATTCCATATCCAGCAAAAACAATGTCTGATTTTTCGGAAGTACCCTGTCTTGAAAAAGACCTAGGTATATAATCTTTTCCTAATACAAGTTTCATTTCATCCAACTGAAAAGATTGGTCTTTACCCAATTTAACGTTGGCTAAAAATGGAAAGGTATGTTTAAAGGAAGAATTGATTTTACTGAGTTTCCATTCTTCAAAAAACGAAATAATTTTCGATGTATAAAGGCTTTCCTCAGTTGATCCCGTTGGTCTACCATTCAATTTTTTGGATGATAGGTAGTACACCCATGACTTTAAATCGTTTTCATAAATTTCATCATTTAATACCAGATGAGTTGGATAATCTTCAGTGAGTCCCAGTGCAGAGAGTGCTTTTTCATGATCCCAATTGCCTACAAATATTCTTGAATTTCCGGTAGAGTCTCTTCTTGTCCAAGAAATTTCTCTACCATTAGGTAAAAATACGGGGAGTCCATCAAATCCAGGAGCATCTGTGATGCGAATCGGAGATTTTTTTCCCAAAGAATCTACTAAATAAAGTTCAAAGTTTTGAAAACCTTCTAAATTTGATGCAAATATAATATACTTACCTGAGGGATGAAAGAAGGGAGCCCATGACATAGCTTTTAGCTTAGTGATCTGTTTAGGTTTCCTTTCCTTTAGATTCATTGTATAGATTTCAGCAGTTCCCCCATCTTTGGAAAATCTTCTCCATGTGATACTTTTTCCATCAAAACTAAAAAAAGGACCTCCGTCATAACCGTCTTCAGATGTAAGACGCTCTAAATTAGTTCCATCTTCATCCATCATATAGAGCTCCATAAAATAGGAGGCATCTTTTTTTAAAATTTCTCTATTAGAATCACTTAAGGTCTCAATATAAGCACTTCTATTCGAAGCGAAGACGATTTTTTTCCCATCTGGTGAAAATGACCCTTCTGCATCATACCCTATAGATTCAGTAAGCCGAGTAAGTTGATTTGAATTTAAGTCTTTAACGAAGATATCGTATGTTTCATCAAAGTCCCAAGAATAAGCTCTTTTAGGATCTTTTCTTTCTTCCCATTCTTTTTCTTTTTTCTTATCCTTATTTGGATCTAGATGGGTAGATGAAAATAACACTTTTCTATCTAATGGATGAATCCAAGCACAGGTAGTTTGTCCTTCACCGGTAGAAATCAAATCTGTCTTACCAGATTTTAAATCCATTAGATATATTTGATAAAATGGATTACCTAAAAATCTTTCGCTCTGAAAAACTATTTCTTTTCCATCTTTACTGAAATATCCCTCTCCACTTCTTTTGCCAGCAAATACTAAAGGATGTACTTCAGTGATAAATGGACTTTGAATTTCATTGGAATAAAGTTTAACTGGTACTACTAAAAATATAATTAGAATAGATAAATTTAATAATAAAGATAAGATAGGTATGTTCATAATGTGTGTCCTTTTATTGATAATTTAGTATAAAAATATCACGAAGATTTCTGTACTTTTCATTGTAATCTAACCCATATCCTACAACAAAATGATCTTCAATTTCAAAACCATGATAAAGTGTTATGTTGATATTGATAGTCTTTCCTTTTTTTAAAAGGAGAGAACATATAGAAATGGAGAGTGGATTTTTCTTTCCAAGTTCCTCTATCAACCTTTGAAGAGTTAGCCCTGTATCAATGATATCTTCCACTACAATTATATGTTTATTTTGGAACAAGATATTTTCATCATAAAAAAGATTTACATGTCCTGAAGATTTAGTGGATGCTCCATAGCTTGTTGCCTGAAGAAACTGAATCTCTGTACTACCTTCTATGCATCTAGCCAAATCTGCTAAAAAAAGAAAACTTCCTTTGAGTATACCTAATAGCAGTATATCTTTACCTACAAAGTCTTTACTAATGGAATTTCCTAATTCTTTAACCCTTGTCTGAATTTCTGATTCAGATAATAGAACTCTCATCTTTTTTCGATTTTAGAAGGAACCCAGTGAAGTGTTAGCGTGCCTTTGACTTCTGAATGTATTTTATTCCAATCATTTGTATCAAAAGATAGAATAGCAAGAGCTGAAGTTGAAAACTTTGTAAAAATAGATCCTTTTATACCTAAAAGCAAATTTATCACAGATTCTATCTCAGGGTTATGTCCTACAAATAGTACAGAATGTAGTATATCTGGAAGTTTGTGGATATTTTGGATGTACACTTCTTGGTCAGCATCATAGAGCTCGGATAAAATATTTACATTTTTAGTAAGAAGTGATGATTTATTTAGGATCCGAAAGGTTTCCTGTGATCTATTTGCATCGGATATAAAAGCAGCATCAATCTTTATTCCTCTTGATCTTAAAAATTTACGAAGAGAATTTGCATTTCGAAATCCTCTAGTGCTTAAGCCCCTCTCATGATCTTTTGAGAATGGGGAATCCCAGTCGGACTTTGCATGTCTTACAAAATAAATAGTTTTCAAAGTCCTAATCTCCTATATATAGAATCTATGTTTTTCAAATAAGGCTCTATGGAAAAAATATCCTTCAATTGAGATGGGCTTAGGACAGAGCTTACTTCTGGATCTTTTTCCAGTCTACCAAGTAAACTCTCACCTTGGTCAGCCCATACAGCCATGGCATGAGATTGTATTGTTTCGTAGGCCTTTTCACGACTCATTCCACCATGATTGATAAGACCAAGCATAGCTTTTTGAGAGAAAAATAGTCCTCTAGTTGTACCAAGAACTCGCAGTGATGCTTCCGGGTAGATATGCAAATTCTTTATCACAAATTTCATTTTATCTAAAATATACTCCAGAGCTATAGTACTATCCGGAAGAATGATACGTTCTGCAGAGGAGTGTGAGATGTCTCTCTCGTGCCAGAGTGGCATATTTTGATAAGCAACAGATACATTGGAGCGTATGACTCTAGCTATTCCACAGATTCTCTCACAGATCACAGGATTTCTTTTGTGGGGCATAGCGGAAGATCCTTTTTGGCCTTTGCCAAATGGTTCTTCCACTTCACGTCCTTCTGTTTTTTGAAGAAGACGGATTTCCGTTGCAAAACGATCTAAGCTAGATGCAACTATTCCCAGCACACTCATATAAAAGGCATGTCTATCTCTTGTGATTACCTGTGTGGTAATTGGATCCACTTTTAGCCCCATTCGTTCACAGACGTACTCTTCTACTTCTGGATCGGTGTTGGAAAACGTACCAACCGCTCCTGAAAACTTGCCCACTCCAATTTCCACTTTAGCCTGTTCTAATCTTTCTAAATTGCGAAGCATTTCAGAGTAAAACAGTGCAAACTTTAATCCCAACGTCATTGGTTCTGCATGGATACCATGAGATCTTCCTATACAAGGAGTTTTTTTATATTCAATAGCTTTTTCTTTTGCTATTTGTATCACTTCTTTAGTTCTATTAATTATAATATCTATTGCTTGAACCATCTGTACACATAGAGCTGTATCACCTATATCTGATGATGTTAGTCCATAATGCACATGGCGGGATGCAGGACCTATATAAGAACCTAAGTTTGTTAGAAATGCAATGACATCATGCTGGAGTGTTTTTTCTAGTTCTAAAATTTCTTCTACATTGAACTTAGCTTTGGTTTGGATATCTCTAAAATCGGCTTCTGGTATTTCACCTTTTTTAAATCTAACTTCACATGCTATAATTTCTATTTCAGTCCAAATTTTAAATTTATTTTCCAGAGTCCATATATTGGATATTTCTGGATTGCTATATCTATCTATCATAATATTGTTCTACTCTTTGATTGCATCTTCAAGGCTTTCACTCTTTAAAAATAATTTGGCAAAGGATGTGACTTTAAAAACATGCTCAATAGATTTGTTAATAGTAGCTAAATAAAATTTAATCTTTTTATCCCTATACTTTGTTGCTTGTGCAATCAATAGACCAATTCCTGAGGAATCTATATAATCAACTCCAGATAAATCCAAAATAACTTTAGTCAATGGCTTATCTTGGAAATCTTCAAAAGCATCTCTCATCATATGCAATTCATAGAGGTTTACATTGCCTTCTATCTTTACAATTCCTATCGTTTCCAGAACAGAATATTCTACTTTCAAATAACAACCTCTCGCATAAAATATTAATTTTATTCTCTTTCTGTGCAAGCTACTTTTTATAGGGTAAAATAGTTTTATTCTTGGTACTAGGGATTTCAAATAAAGGTTGTGAAAAAGGTTATAAAATGAGAATAAATGATTATAAGTACTTTTTGTTTGATATTGAAGGAACTGTAGCCCCAATAAGTTTCGTCCATACAGTTTTGTTTCCCTATTCTAAGAAAAACATGAAACCATTTTTAGAAAAGAATCCTTTATCTTCAGAACTTTATCAGAAGTTGTTTGTTGAATATTCTCAAGACCTAAGTTCCAATTCCTATTCCCAAAAATTAGACCAGTCTACAACTTCTCTTTTAGATTACTTATTTTTTTTAGTTGATGTGGATAGAAAAAGCCCAGTATTAAAAGAATTACAAGGAGAAATCTGGAAGAATGGATATGAATCAAAAGAGATAAAAAGCAATATATTTAGTGATACGTTAGATTTTTTTAAAGCAATTAAAAATAATAATCATGAAATTTGCATCTATTCATCTGGAAGTATTCTAGCTCAAAAACTTATATTTAAATATTCTAACCTTGGTGATTTATCTAGGTATATTTCAAAATATTTTGATACAGGGGTTGGTTCTAAGCGTGAGGAAAAGAGCTATTTAAATATTTTAAATCAATTAAATGCAAAATCAGATGAAGTAGTATTTTTCACTGATATTTATGAAGAGGCACTTGCTTCTTTCGCAGTAGGTATTACGCCATATATATTAATGAGAGATGGAAATACGCCAATCACTCAAAATAATTATACTATGATTACTAACTTTAAAGAGTGGGAATGATCCATGAAGTTAGATGAAAATGAAAAAATATTAAAATTTCTAAATAAGAAAGAAAAAGTAAAATCTATTTATGAAATTCCTAGAGAAGCATCCACCAGAATATACTTTCGTGTAGAGTATGAAAATTATAAAAGAATTCTTTGTTATGATGATAAATTTATTTCAGAAGAGTATCCATTTTTATTAGTGCAGAACTTTTTAAATAAAAATGATTTTAGAGTTCCTGAAATAATTGATTTTGACTTAAATTTAAAAATTATTCTTCAGTCAGATGTTGGTGAAAATGATTTGACTTTATTGAGTGAAAGTGAATATGAAACTAGGTTAAAAGAGTCAATAGAATTAATCATAAAACTTCAAAATCTAGAACCAATACCAATAATTGAGTCTAGATCCTTTGATTATAATAAACTTAGCTTTGAGAGCAATCATACCATAACTGCTTATGAAAGATTAAAAGAGAATCAAAAATTAAGAAATGAAGTACCTTTAGAAGTTAAAAATTTTATTGATGACTGTGGTACTGAACTATCAAAATATCCCAATAAAGTAATATGTCATCGTGACTATCATGCTAGAAATATTATGATTCAATCCAATGGAGAACTTGCATGGATAGACTTTCAAGATATGATGATGGGAACACCATATTACGATATTGTATCTATATTGTATGATGCATACAAACCATTGCCCCTAACTATTCGAGAAAAGTATTATACATACTTTAAGGAATCTACTCCATTAAAAAAGAGAACATTTAGAGAATACTATCTTTTACAGGCTTTTCAAAGAAGCTTTAAAGCTTTAGGAACTTATTTTGTAATGTTCAATGATAAAGGATATATGAAGTACAAAGCAAGCATCCCAATTTGCTTGAACAATCTCATAGAAATTGTTCAGCTAGGTAAGTTTCCTGATTCCCTTTATTTATTTTTAAGTGATATGAAAAATAAATGGGAAGATCAGATGTGATACTCTAAATTATTACATCTCTCACATAGTTCTTGAGAGACAAATCCCCATCTTATGAGATAAGAAAACACAAAGCAACCTGCACAAAAACCCAGACTAGACTCCAAAAAGGCAAAAAAGACTAATATGCTCAAAACGATTTGGAATTCTAGAATCAAATGTAAAGAGAAAAGTATGGTAGCAATGAGAGTGAAAAGAAATCCAATAAATTGTGCAAAACGCTTAGGGGCCCCTGGAGTAGGCCTGTTTTCTATTTTGAATACAGGTATCACCGCTTTTAAAACAAATTGGGCAGCTGGGGAGTAATCTGGTCCATAGAGAACTCTAGCAGTAAATCCATAGAGGAGAGGAAGAATTGTATATATTGCTGGGTGAAGTATGGCTATCACTGCAAGACCACAAATAATAGAAGCTACCAATCTTGCTGCGTTTTCGTTTACTACTTCTGGAAATCTACCTAATTTCATTTTCTATACCCCTAGAGTGGAAGTGAATTTGATTTATTCTCTATCCTTTTTAAAAACCTTTTCTTTTCAACAATATTTCTAATAAATAAGAAAAATATTCTAGTATATTAGAAAAAATTTCAATAAACTCTATAACGGGGGTTTTTAGAGAGCTTATTATTTTTGGGAGTAGAAATATAACCAAAAAAAAATGAGGTAGTAGAGTCAGATGTGGCTTATCCCTACAAAGTGCTATAGAGATTTAAAGGTATTCCAAATAATTTGGCATTGTCCGCTATGTTCAGCTTCATGCCAATTCATGAGAAATAAAATTTCTTTATAAGTTCTATCAAATCTTGGATGAGGAGGCACATCTAAGGATTCTAGATCTAGGTGAGTGAATAAATCATAGTAGATATTTGTGAATTCTAAAAGTTTTGTTCTGATTTCCTCGGAGGACGTCAGTAGAAGTGGATCTGGTTTGCTTCCAAATCCATAGTTTTCAACTAATTTTTTATCCAATACATCTTTTTCTAAGATTCTAAAGTGAGTGTATCTATCGAATGTTGCAGCAATGTGAAGCATTTGCCAACCTATATGTGCTCGTTTGGAAGTTCCTTGGGAAATCTGAAAATGAAGTGCTTCCTTTTCTTTTCCAGAATTTTCAATTTCTTGTAAGATCTGAAGAAATCTGGCGCGAATAAATTTATGTTGAGAAAGTAAGATCTCGATTTCTGTGGATATCATTAAAATCCTCCGAAGATTTTATGTATAATCTCTAGTGCAAAACCAAATAGAGAGAATTTCTCCATATGGACTTTTTAAATCCAGACAATAATCATCATTCCATGAAAGTTTTAAGTTGAGTTCTGTGGGAACAGTGATTGAAAATTCTACTGGTGAAGTTGATTCTTTTTTTCTGAAATTTAAAAAATATTTATTAGATTCAGAAATTGTACTTAGCTTTAGATCTATATACTGTGTACTACGAGATAAGACATTCCAGTTTGTATCAATTTTTACCATTGAAAATAGCTCTAAGATTTCTTGGTGTAATTCTCCCCACAGGAAAGAACTTGTTTTACTTAAATCACTTCTATCTATTTCTAAATGATCTTCATATTTGTATATACTTAAAATTACAGCATACTCTAAACTAAGTTCAGAATTTAGATAGTGTGATATATTATTTATATATGTATCACCTTCGATTATTGACTTATCTTCTCGAAGCTTTTGATTAAGAGAAAAAAAATGCTCTAACTCTTTTTTGTTCTCTTTCAAATGTTTAAAGTAGCTGAGTCTTGAATTTTTTTTGGGATTTTTATCATGTTTATAATCCATTTCTAAAAACCTCTTTCTCTAAATACTATTTTGAGATGTTTTTCAAATTCAGCAATATAAGCCGAGACAGTACTCTGATTAATATTTAAAATCCTTGATATACTATGAACTTTAACTTTCTGTATCCATATTTCAAGAACATTTTTTTTATTTGAAAATTCTAATTTTGAGATTTCTTGGAGAATTATTTCATATATTTCCCTATTTTCATTTAGTTCTTGATGCTCTTCTCTGAAATTGGATGAATACTCTATATACCTAAATCTATTTATTTCTAACTGAAATTCTCTTGTGCTTTTTCTCATCCATTTGTCGATTACTTTATATTTGGTGGCATGACAAATATTAGAAATAAGATTTTCGAATTGATCGAAATATTGCGATTGCTCAAAATAATTATGACAGACTTCATTTTTAATTGCATTTGAGCAAATTTCATTAAAGAGTAAACATTCAAAATCTATTGGATTCACTGATTGAAATTTATGTTGATAACGATAGAATAGATCTTTACTTTCTGATTCTATAATAGATTTTAAAACCTTATAAATTATTTGACAATATGCATGGATTGCTTCTATGTTATTTTTTCTAACTTCTCTGATTATTTGTCTTCTAGTATTTAAATTCATACGAATAATCTCCACTAATGTTAGAATGAAAAATTGACTGAAGAAAAGAATTCTTCAGTCATAATAAAATCATTCAAACAAACGCTAATGTCGGGGGACATCTAATACTATAATGGTTTCTTAGAACGAATTTATTTCATTTTTAAGAAAAAAAATAAAAATATAAAAAATAGCACAGTAGGAAATATATAATTCCTATATACATTTTTTTATAACTTGCTAATTCTTTCTACAGCTTCTACAACATCTTCTCGTTTCCCAAATGCAGATAAGCGAAAATAGCCTTCCCCGGATGGGCCAAATCCTGATCCGGGAGTTCCTACAACTTGGATTTTATTTAAGAGTTGATCAAAAAAATCCCAAGATGATGTACTACTTGGAGTTTTTAACCAAATATAAGGTGCATTAACTCCACCATATACCTCATATCCATTCTTAGAAATACCTTCTCGAATAATTCTAGCATTTTCCATATAGTACGAAATATTATCTTTTACTTCTTTTTTCCCTGATTCAGAGTAACAAGCTGCAGCTGCTTTTTGAATAGGGTAGGAGACTCCATTGAATTTAGTTGTATGTCGCCTATTCCATAATTGATTGATACTCACTTTTTCACCTGAAGAACTGGACCCAGTTAACTCTTTTGGTATTACTATAAATGCACATCTAGTCCCTGTGAAACCAGCTGTTTTAGAAAATGATCTAAATTCCATTGCAACTTCTTTTGCACCTTCAATCTCAAAGATAGAGCGTGGGACTGAGCTATCAGAAATAAAAGCTTCATAAGCGGCATCATAGAGAATGATAGAATTATTTTTTTTAGCAAAATCTACCCATTCTTTTAATCTAGATTTAGTGATTGTAGTACCTGTGGGATTGTTGGGATAACATAAATAAATTAGATCTACTTTTTCTTTTGGGAAATCTGGTTGAAATCCATTTTCTTTTGAACATGGAAGATAAACAAGTCCTGAGTATCTTCCGTCAGAGCCTACTTCACCAGTTCTACCTGCCATAACATTTGTATCTACATATACAGGATAAACAGGATCAGTGACAGCAATTTTAGAATCTAATGAAAAAATTTCTTGAATATTTCCAGTATCACATTTAGATCCATCTGATACAAATATTTCATCTACAGATAAATTGATACCTAGGGGATTGAAGTCATGTTTAATTATCTCTTCAATTAAAAATGAATATCCCTGTTCTGGCCCGTACCCTTTAAATCCAGTAGAAGTTCCCATTTCATCGGAAGCATTCTTCATTGCTTTTACTATCGAGGGTGGTAAAGGCAGGGTTACATCCCCAATACCTAATCGTATAATTTTCTTTCCTGGATTATTTTCACTGAATACCCTAACTCTTTTTGAGATTTCAGGAAATAAATAACCTGCTTTAAGTTTTAAGTAATTTTCGTTTATTTTTGCCATATTTCCTTCTTTAATATATTTTGATAAAATTATTTTCCTTCAGGAATTCCAATTCCCAAACATAAGCAGAGTAATGTCATACGACTTACTACGCCATACTCTGCTTGACGGAAATAGGCAGCATTGGGTAAATCGTCAACATCTGTAGACAGTTCAGAAACCCTAGGAAGAGGATGTAGAACTGTTGTACTTTTCCTAGAGGCTAAGATTAGTTCTTTATTTACTTTATATGTTTCTTTTAATCTTTCATATTCTTTGTGATCAGGAAAGCGCTCTTCTTGGATTCTAGTAACATATATTACATCACAGTCCCAAATAGCTTTTATATCTCTAGTCTCTTCATAAGTAATTGGATATCCTACCAAATCCTTTTTGTAGGACTCAGGTAGAACCAGCTCTTCTGGAGATATTAGATAGACATGAACATTGTAGTACTTTAATAGTTTAATTAAAGAATGAATAGTTCTTCCATATTTAAGATCGCCTATAAATCCTATAGTTATGTTATCAATAGTACCTTTTTCACTTTTGATAGTGTATAAGTCTAAAAGAGCTTGGGTAGGATGTTGACCTGCTCCGTCCCCTGCATTTATAACAGGCATTTTCACTGCCCCTCCAGCAATTCTTGAGGAACCTTCTACTGGATGTCGTATAACAGCAATGTCAGCATAAGCTTCAATCATCTTCATTGTATCATATAAGGTTTCCCCCTTTGATATAGATGAAAATTGAAATCCAACAGTTGATATTACCCTTCCCCCTAATCTCTCCATGGCTGATTCAAAGGATAGCCTAGTTCGGGTAGATGCTTCAAAAAAGAGGGATGCTAATAGTTTTCCACGTAAAATACCAAATGCCCGATTGGAAGCATATATATGTTTCATCTTATTTGTTGCATCTATTAGGAAATCAAGGTCTTCTTTGGAAAATTGGTCTGCATCTAGAATATTTTTGTGCGGGAAAATATACATAATTCGCAATCTAAATTTAAGTCATCTATATTCAATCATAATTAATTCTATATACTACATAAAAAAAATGATCGTTTAAAAGAAAAAAATGACCACTCTATTGATGTACTTTATATTATTTGGTCAGAAAGATAGATGCTATCCTTTAGTATCTAATTATCCTTATAGGTTTTTTCTTGCTTTTCATTTTAATTAATTAATCTTGAATAATATGAGTTCTCTTAGTTCTAACTTTAAAGTAGGTATTGATGCCAGAATGATTGCACACTCAGGAATTGGAGTAAGATTGTATCACTTATTATTATATCTTACAAAAAAATCAATGAAACCTGATATTTATTTATTTGGTGATCCGGAGCTTTTAAAAAAGTATACCGAACTTTCTAATTATAAGATAGTACCTTACTATGCTAAAGTTTATAGTGTTTCAGAACTCTTGGGTCATTCAGAAATGAAAAATATGGATCTTCTGGATATTCCCCATTTTAATTATCCCATACCTTATATAAATAAATGTATAGTTACTATTCATGATCTTACTCCCTATGTTATGAGAGATTTTTTTCCATCTAAACTAAAAAGAATATATCTTCAGATAGTACTTCGTTTACTGCGGTACTGCAAAAATATAATTTCTGTTTCTGATTTTACAGCAAAAGATCTAGAAAAGTATTTTGGATATCCTAAATCAAATACTAAAATAATTTATAATGCTGTAGATCATGCCGTTTTTTATCCAAGATCTGAAAATGAATTATTTGCTTTCAAAAAAAAGTACAATCTACCAAGTGAATACTATTTGGCGGTGGGGATTGGAAAGGGACATAAAAATTTTCAGTTTCTCATTGATTCTCTTTATTCAAGATATAAGTCAGGAGAAATTAAAATAATTTTAGTTATTGCGGGAACAGATGGAGTCATACCTGATTATATTCAAAATAAAATAATAGGAATTGAAAACTCTATATTGTTTATTCCTAAGATACCGTACGAAGAACTTCCATTTCTGTATGGTGGAGCAAAGTGTTTACTCTATCCATCTCTGTATGAAGGCTTTGGTCTTCCACTTGTTGAAGCTCAGGCTTCTAACTGCCCTGTAGTTTCTTCTAATGCAAGTGTGATGCCTGAGATTTTAAAAAACTCTGCTCTTTACTTTGATCCTACTAATCCCTTGGAGCTTATAGACGCACTAAATAAGTTAGAAAATTCTTCTTCAGAGTTGAAGCAAAAAGGATTAAATAATGCAAAAAGATTTAACTGGAATTCTTCTGTGGATCAATTACTAGAAGTTTATGAAAGATCTTATAATAAAAAATAGTTGATCTGAGTAGATTTTAGATTTCTTTTTTTTTGGAACTGTAACGTATGTTTAAATAAATAAAAAATGGTAAGATAAAAAGTAGTACAACTGATACAAACAAGAACACTGGAAGAAATTGGATTTTCTCGGAATTATCTATTGTTATATTTATTTTTTCAAGTATCCAATGTCCAAAATCGGAGTAGAGTAAGGTTCCTGATATTAAATTTCCTGTCATACCACCTAGAGACATTGCAAAAATACTATACAAACCATATACTGATCCATATATATGAGAAGGTACTGTTTTTCTAAAAAAATGAATTGTTCCCATGTAGTACCCTGCAAAAAAAATAGCATGTGGAAGTTGAAAAAAAAGAAGTATTTCTATAGGAATCCCCTTCACAGAAATGCTTAGAAATAAAAAGCGTATAATTCCTGCGATTATAGAAAGATAAAACAAACTAAAAAAATGGAACCTATGAACAATTCTAGTGACTGAAAGTAAAAATGGAATCTCAAGTAATACGGCAAATACCCAGCTTAGATAAACAGATCCAAGACCATAAGATAATTGAAAATATCTTCCCTGATAATTATCTGTTACTTGGTATGCAGAGTAAAAAAAGAAGGATAAGACAAAGAAAATAAGAATATTTTTATTTAAAATAAATTGATACGCATCTCTAAACCTAAACTCTTGCTCTGAATCTCTTTCACTAGGTATACTACGTAGAAAAAAGATAGGTAGTATGTAGAATATACTACCGAATTTTCCAGCTATTTCAGGTGACTCAAAAATATGCCATTCAGGAATTGTAAGAAAATACAAAGCAAGTTGAATGAGCAAAAAACCAAATGTACCAGAAGAACGTATCTTGCTAAAATTAGAATCTCCCATTTTTTCGAGGGCGCCAATAACAATCCATTGGTAGTTTGCGGAGAGTAAAAATCGTAATGTCCCCGCACATACCAAAGTGATTTCCCAGTTGTCCGAATAGGAGAAAAGCATATATTGGGCAGGAAATGTCAATGCCATACCAAAGTACAAAAAGATTCTGATTTGTTTTGTTTTATCAGAGATCCAACCTGCAAATAATGTTCCAACAGGAACCATTGCTTGGATAGAGATAAAGACCCATTCTGCATTTTTACCAAAATTTGCAATTAAATAGGGAGAGAGACTAGATAAGTTTGCACCCAAGCCTATAAAATATAAAAATAAGATAAGATAAAATGATATCATGATTGACTATGAAACAATAGTAGTTAAAACTTTAAATGAGTTTTTAAGATATCAATTAAAAAGGTAAAGTATGACAATTAATAAAAATAAACCAATTTTAGTAACTGGCGGTGGAGGGTACATAGCATCATGGATCATTAAGTATCTTTTAGAAGATGGGTATACTGTTCATACCACCATAAGAAAAATTGAAGATAAAGAGAAATATAAGCATCTTGAGGGTATAGCAGAATCTTTTCCTAGTAAATTATTATTTTTTGAAGCTGATTTATTAAAACCGGATTCATTTGAAAAATCTATGGAAAGTTGTGAAGTTGTAGTTCACACAGCATCACCATTTATTGTTACTAAAATTAAAGATCCTGAAATTGATTTGATTAAACCTGCTAAAGAGGGAACATCTAATGTGCTAAAATCTGCAAATGCAATACAAAGTGTTAAGAGGGTAGTTCTTACATCAAGTTGTGCATCAATATATGGAGATAACATTGATTTTAAATCAATAAACAAAGATTCTTACTCAGAAGAGTTTTGGAATACAACAAGCAATAGTAATCATAATCCTTATAGTTATTCAAAAACGTTGGCAGAGAAGGAAGCATGGGAGATTGCAGGAAAACAAAATCGATGGGATTTAATTGTTATAAATCCAGCATTTGTTATGGGACCTGCATTATCAAAAAGAACAGATTCTACAAGTGTTCAAACAATGCAACAATTGTGCAATGGTACTTTTTTTCTTGGAGTTCCTGAGTTATGGTTTGGTATAACAGATGTAAGAGACGTAGCCAAAGCTCATATATTAGCAAGTTTTAATGAAAATGCAAAAGGCAGACATATAATTTGTTCAGATTCAATGCCTATGTTACAAATGGCAGAGATTTTAAGAGATCATTTTAGAAATAAATTTCTACTCCCGTCTTCAACTCTTCCTTATTTTTTAATTTGGCTATTTGGTCCTTTAATGGGATTTACTCATAGCTATATAGAAAAAAATATTGGCCATAGTATAAAATTTGATAATAGTTATACTATTAAAGACTTAGGATTAAAATTTACAGATGTAAAAACTACTTTAATTGATCATGCAGAGCAATTAATAAAAGATGATTTACTCTAATCAAAAGTCACTTTCTTAGAAAAATTAGGGATGGTTTTTACATAGTTTTCTATTGATATGAGGGCTAATAGAGAATTATCAGGAAATTGGCAAAAGTCGAGAGGATTAACATCTCTTCCTCCTGTAAATTCAATCACCTCAGATGCAATACTTCCACCTGACTGTTGGCATATAAAAAAGCTAACAGAACGGAGATTTCTAATATCTGGTAAAACTTTATTTGGAGTGAAATACTTTATATACCGACCTGATTCTAAAACATCCATAGGCTTCCAAGCACCACATTCACGGCGGTAATTTTTTCCAGACTTTTGGGAAACGCAGTGGTTACTTATAATTAATCCTACATTCATAAATTTTATGATATTTTGGCTTTGAGGGAATTCATTTAGTTTAAAATATTCAATAAATGGTTTTTCTCGTTCAGGTGGTGCATATGAAAATAATTGATTTGAAAAGAAAATGTGTACTACAAAAAAAATAGTTATTAAAAAATGAAATGGTATAATTTGTTTAAATCTATTTGAATCATTCTGAAACTTAGGGTATCTGAAAGTATTGAATGTTTGGTGTAGATTACTCACAAAAAACATGGATAAATCATGATTATTTAGTTTAAAAATTACTTTTAATATATTCATAATATTTTTTCTTCTATACCTATTATAGTAATATCATCTTGTTTTGAATTATTATTTAAATGAATATTTAATGCTTCTAAAGATTTATCGACCAATTCATTCATTCCTAAATTTATATTTTCTTCTATAAGCTTAATAAGTTTTTCTTCTCCAAATTGTTCATTTAAAATATTGAACTCTTCATACAGGCCATCTGTAAATAGTAGTATCTTATCTTTTCTAGTATAGGGTAATTTCTTTGTAGTACATTGTTTATTACTAAGCATTCCTATTATATGCCCTGATCTATTTAGTTCAATTATTTTTCCATCTTGGATTAAGTATTGATTTGGATGTCCTGCAGATGCATAGCTTATCATCTCTTCATTTAAATCAATATCAATAATGAAGGCTGAAAAATAGATTTTCATATTTTTATAAATTTCTACAAATCTTTTTTGTAGTTCATCAATTAATTCACCAGGATCAGATAAAAAAACTTTTAAACTGTCGTACTCACTTTTAATTGTCATAGTAACCATTGATGCTTGAATTCCATGCCCAGTTGTATCTGCAATTAAAATTCTAAGTTTATTATTACTCATTTGATATACATCAAAAAAGTCTCCACCAACTTCGTCTAAAGGTTGATAAAAAGTAGTAACAACAAAATTTACTATTTTATCTAAATTTTTAGGTAAAATATTCATTTGAATGTTACGTGCCATTTTAAGATCTTTTTCTATAGATAATAAATATTTATTTAATTCAATAGTTCTATCCTTTACTTTTTGTTCTAATTCAGCATTTGCCTGTTCTTGGTAAATTACTGTTCTGCTAATTGCTTCTTGATTTTCTCTTTTAATTATATTTATCTTTGCAGTGAGTGCGTATGAAAGTATTATGATTTGAAATATAGATGCAAATTCTAAAGAGTATGCACTATAAAAAGGAAAGTTAAATAAACCCAAGAGCCTAAAAAGAGAAACTATACTTCCAATTAAAAAAAATATCCAAGCTATTAAAAAATATTTTGATGGTTCAAAGTTTTTCCTATAAACATTAATCGCAGTTATAAAAATTGAAATCACAGTTACCACAGCTAAAGTGATTGATATAAAATTAATTATAATATCTCGAAATATAAAACCTAAAATGAGAAGTAGAAATCCTAAATAACATAAAAATAAAAGGTATTTATTAAATTTTTGAGAAAATAATGAGGTTTTTAAGAATGATTTAGTGAAAAGGGAGCCAAATGAAATTGTTATCCCCATAAAAAATGGAAAAGCAGTTCTTTGCCAATCTGGATATTCGGGCCAAAGATATAAAAAAGCATGACCATGCTCAACAGCCTGAAGAAATCCAAAACCCAGTATATAAAATATATAATAAAAAAATGTTAAATCTTTTATTGAAATAAATACTATTAAATTATATAAAAAAATAGCAAGTACGACTCCATAGTAGATTCCATGAACTATTTCCCTATTTAAAATATCTTTTCCTAAGGACTCTTCATCTAATATAAACAAAGGAAAAATCATAGAAGAAGATGTTTCTATTCTAAAATAAATTTCCTCTGATATATTATCATTAATTTCAGGAATAAAAATAAATTCCCTATTGAAAAAAATTCTATTAGATATTGGAAACTGATCACCTAGTTTTGTTTTTTTTATGTTATTATTTTTAGATTCACTTTTATAGACTTCAAAAATTTCTACTTTATCAATATTACTATTTTGAATATTGAGATATACTTTCCTCTCTAATTCATTTGGTTTATTAAGACTTAATTTAAACCAAAAAATAGACGATGTATAACCAAAATTTGGTATGTCATTCTTTATTTTTGAAAAAACAATTTCTTCATTTTTTGAAGTAAGAGTATCTATATCTAGCTTTCCTTCTTTATCTTCTAAATATTCTAGATAGTCACCTAGCGAAATATTATAAATAATTTTATTTATTTCGAAAACAGGAGATGAAAAAATATGAGATGTAAATAAAAATGATAATAGATATATAAAAAATTTATTTCTATTAAATATCATATAATCTAATATAATCATATAAATATAATTTTATATATTAAAAATATTATCATATAATTTTAATTTTTATTCATTTGAGCTAATGAAACTATTTTACAAAAATTATTTTGCTGTATCATTCCACTTGTTACATCATTACAAGATAATGTTTTAATAAAAACTGCACATTCTCTATATGCAGTTTTGATAGATTCAGGATCACTTACTTTTAAATTATATACATTACTTTTTTTATTTTTTTCTATACAATTATTTGGAGCTATTTCTTCTCCCGCTTGCTTTGCCATATAGTCTGGAATTTTTTGCAATGGAGCTTCTGAACATTTTACAAATATACTGCATAACTCAGAAGAAATTTTCAATGATTCCTCTTGCCAGGAGGGATCCTCTATTCCTTTTTTTACTGCGGGTTTACATGTAAATAGAAAGATTAGAAAAAAAAATAGAAGTCTATACACGATTTTGAATCCTTTACACTAGACTACGCAATCTCTAGTTACAAAATCAAATCTATTTTTTTCTACAAATAGTTTTAACTTCATTTATCTATAAAACAATCTTGGTAGGAAAAAATTTTCCTATAAGAGACTAAATATGGATATTATTTTTCCCTTGCATTTTATGAAATATTGATTTTAAGTATTCTTAATACTTTAACGGGATGGTACTATGTTTACTTGGGTTACCCAGGGAATTGCAGAGCCCTATATTCCTGCAAATAAGCAGGAATCTATAAAAAGAGTTACCCCATCTTACAAGGGAGTGCCTGATAAGTCAATTCGGGTGAATGAAGAGCATCACAAAAGATCTAAAAACACATTGAGTATTTTACCTAGTTCTAAAATAGATCCTTATACTCAGGATGATTTAAAGCCAGAAGAGAGTGCAATTCCTATTTTTGCACGAGAAATTATGAATCCCGCTGTGATCACAGCAAATATAAGCTCGACATTATCTGAAGCAGAACATATTTTGCTTAAGAATAAAATCAAATATTTGCCCATTCTCTCAAGAGAAAGAAAAATTCTAGGGATTGTGTCCCAGAAAGATATACTATCTTATATGATTCATCTCTACAGAAAGTCTCCTATGGAAATAGAGAAATCTCAAGTAGGTGACATAATGATTACTAAAATTTTAACTGCTTATCCTGATACAGCAATTCGTGAAATTGCAAAAATAATGTTTGAAGAGAGAATTGGAGCACTTCCTATTATTTCGAGAGAGTCCTCAGAACTTTTGGGAATCTTAACTCGGAGCGACATTTTAAAATCAGTTATGCAACACACCTCTATGAATTTATATATCTAAAACTGAAAATAGATAAATGCTCTCGGAGCAGCTAAAGATATGTTGTACAATCCTACTGATAAAATACCTGCAAAAATTCCCTGTAACGAAGATGGAATTCGTAACCATGCGTTTTTTATTAAATTTTTGAATAGCATAGGAGAGAAGTGAAGTACCGAAAATATACCTAAAACTAATATTATCTGGATATCTAAATTGGGGGATTCTAAAGAAAATGATAGTACTATATCTATCATTTTAATAGAACTTTCAAATGATTCCATTCTAAACAATATCCAGCCAACTACAACTATATGAAAAGTAATAAAAATTCGAAGGTATTCATGGAAGTTATATTTTATATATCTATTAATATTTGATTTTAATAATTGAAATTTTGCTATAATATTTGTAAAAATAAATATTGAATTTATATTTACAAGACTAGTATTTAGGCTATAATTTTTTCTATTTATTAAATTACTAGGGTAGTTAAATTTTCTTTCCAGTGCTAGAAAAACCCCATGGTATATACCCCATAGCACAAAATTATAAGAAGCGCCATGCCATAGTCCACACAAAAACATAGTTATAAGTAAGTTAGTATACACATGATTTCTATTTCCTCCAAGTGAGATATATAAATAATCCCGAAACCAAGAGCCTAAAGAAATATGCCATCTTCTCCAAAATTCAGTTATCGATGACGATTGGTAAGGTCTATTAAAATTTTCTGTTAAATTAAAACCTAAAATCATTGCTGAGCCTATTGCTATATCAGTATATCCTGAAAAATCTCCATAAATTTGAAAAGCATACCCATAGATTCCTATTAAAATTTCTAATGATGAGTACATATCTGGAGTAGAGTAGACTCTATCTACTAAGTTAGCACCAATCCAATCAGCTCCTAGTTTTTTGAATAGTCCATTGAATATAAAGAATACACCAGTTGAAAATTTTTCATAAGTGGGAGAAAAATGTCTTACAAATGGATTTAGAAATGGTAAAAAATGATTTGCTCTTACAATAGGTCCAGCTACGAGCTGTGGAAAAAAAGTAACAAATAAAGCAAATCTAAAGAATCTATGCTCTGCACTCATATTACCCTTGTATACATCAAGGGTATAAGAGAGTGTTTGGAAAGTATAAAATGAAATACCTACAGGCAATAAAATATCTAATTTATCAAATTCTGAGCCAGAATTTATTAATGATATAAAATTATTAAAAATATCAATTGTAAAATTTAAGTATTTAAATATAAATAATAATCCTAAATTAAAGAATAGAGAGAGTATTAGATATTGTTTTCCTGTATTACCAGATCTTTTACAGGATTCAATTTTTATTGCAATTAAATAATCCGTTATTGTTGAAAATAAAAGTAGTACAATCGGATATATATTCCAGCTCATATAGAAGTAATAAGAATAAGATAGTAAAAAAATAACTTTTAAGTATGGGAATTTTTTTAAAATATAAATAGAAATAAAAACTAAAGAAAAAAAGTAAAGATATGCTTTGGATGTAAAGTTAACAGCTCGGTTATTTTCTTTATTCTCAAATTCTTTTTTTTTTTCACGTTGGGTATTTTGATAGCCCAAATATTTTTGGTATTGATTATAAAAATCTATATAAAATAAATCAGCAAGATAGTCTCCTCCGGCTCTTGTTAGATGTGTTCTGTCTTGTTGTATAATTCCTTTTTGAAATAATTCTTTATTTTTTCCTGCACCACCCATTGCTAAAAAACTATCATAAAAAGCAATTTTGTACTCTTTCGCAACAGTTTTGTATACATCCCTTATCTTCATCATTTCTGGCATTGTAACAAAATTCCCAGAGGAGTCCTGGCGAATTCTTTCTACTGGTCCAATGATTAAAATATCAGCATTATTTGACTTTTCTCTAAATCTATTTAATACTTTTTTTGTACTATTTTTATAGAATTCAGTTGTTCTAACATTTGAGAGCCAAAGATTTTGTGATTCATTAACTCCATATTGTAGTACAATTAAGTCAGGCTTAAACTTATTCATTCCGCATTCAAATTTTTCTTCGTCAGAAATTAATTGATCATTGAGTTCTAGTCCCATTACAGATACAGGTGAATAAGATATACCGTAAGACGTTTCAAGTAAAAATGTATCTATAAATGGTAGGCTTGAACTGGGTGTGCCTTCAAAATTAAATGATACTTTATTTGATTCAGGTATTGGATATTCATAGATTTCACAGTTCCCCGATCGAAGTAATTCTGATTTAGTTACATTCCCGCCTGTGTAATTGATATTGATGGTAACAGGGGAGTCTAACCCTCGTGGTCTAAGTATCATTCCTGCTCTAACCCATGGATTCTGGTTATTCCCAAGAACTTGTATAGATGTAGACCCAGGGTATGATGGGATGAAGGTTTCTCCTAAAAAACCAATATTATGATTTGGAGATCCCCAAGGTTTTGCTTTTTCACGTATAAAATAAGATTCAGAAGTTGGATTTCCATGGTTTAAAAATGCACGTTCTAATTTATAAAATGCGGGTACAGCCCCTCTGCCTCCATCTCCAAAATCGGCTTGAAATTTTGTTTTTAATTTAGATGTGACGATGTCAGCCCATATTATAGAATCTCCAAAATGAAGAATTCGTACTACCTTATCTTTGTTTTTTTCTAAATCATATAATTTATCATAAAAATTTTTAAGATAAATATAGTTATTTCCAGAATCAAAAATTTCATCTGTAAGTACGCTCTCTTGTTGTTTAGTGGTTTCTTTAGGAACTAATAAAGAAATAACTTCCTCGTATAGGTCTGGTTTAAGTTCATCTGGATTTGGAAAAAATTTAATTTGTATAGGATCCAGATAAATTTTTTGAACACAAGAAAAACTTAAAAGTGTAAATAACCAAAAAAAAATAAAAAGAAACGTACGTGAAACAGATGTCATTAACTAGAAAAATTGAAAAAAACTAAATCTAAATCCTCTGCCCTGTTCTCCTACTTCCCCATTGACAGGAAATTGTCCTGAAAGAGAAATCATGGATTTATCAAAAATTTTATAACTTATACCGGGATATACATTCCAAAATCTTGATCGAGAGTCTACCTCTTTATCATAAGGAACTCTATATTCAGATTCTAACAAGAGCCTTAGGCTTCCTAAATTTAAAGAGACCAACCCGCCCGCCTGGTAGAATCTTCGGAAATCCTTATTGTTAGCCTCTCTGAATTTGGTATTTGTTTCTGATAGCATAGATAAATCAGCTTGAAATTCTAAAATACCTATACCAAATCCTAATGATAAATTAGGTCTTACCAAATATAAGTCAGGTGCTACATCATATCTAGGGTTTTCTCCTATTTGTTTATTAAAAACTCTTACTCCACCGCCCCAAACAAACCTTAGTTTTCCACCTGTTTCATTGGCATACTTTAGCCCTAGATTCCATCTATCATTTTGTAGCGTAGGATTTGTATTAGTACTATTGTATTTCGTTGCACCCCCACCACCTTTTATAGAAAACTTATCTAAGAAAATAAACTCTCCTTCCGCTGAGAGATTTCTGTCTTTTTCAAAAATATTACTAGCTTTTCTTTCTGTATAGCCACCGTCTACTCTCACTTTATTATAAATCCCTGCAGGTTCTATTCTAAGGGGATGACCAAATTCAGAGCTTTCCGAATAAAGTGATACAACAGAGAGAAAATTAATAATTAAATAAATATAAATTAATCTACCTTTCATTATTAGTATACCCCTTTAGTATTGTTGCATATTTTTCACCAATGATTCTAAAACCAACAGAGTTAGGATGTATACAGTCTAAATACAAACTAGCAGTAGATGTGTAATTGTTTGCTACAGTTGCACCAAGCGTATACCTTAAATCAATATATCTTAAGTAGGGTTGTTCTGTAGTCATAGTTTTTAGCAATTCATTAAATTCAATAAAAGTACCAGGCAAACTAAAACTGGTATCAGTTCCATTTATTTGTTCAGTAGTATAGCCCGCAGTTATTAATGTAGATCGACAAGTTGTACTACTTCCATTATCTGGTGATGCAAAGTCATATCCATGTATGATCCAGAGAAGAGGTTCTCCGCCATATTTAGAAATTTTATATGCATTGCCTGTAGCAATCATATTACGGAGATTTTGTTTATACAATGTGAAACGAGAATTTTTCTCTGTTGTAAATCCATTTGTTTTATATGCACCAGGATCACCCTGTATATCATTTCCTCCGAGCGACAGAAGCATATATTTAATGCTTGATCCCGCATTATCTATAACCCGTAAATGTGATCCTTTTGAAATTGCTCCGGCTATCGTTTCTCCACCCAGCGTAGCTCCAACTATCTTGTAATCATTGTACTTTTCTAGTTGGATCCTGAATGTTTCAATAAAGTTAGTTCCATAGAGTAAGTCAGTCCAACTATCTCCAACCATTCCAAATTTAACCCCTCTTTCCTGGGTGCAAATTGCTAGTACATAACATGCAAATTGTTTATCATTCAATACCAAACTCTCTTTCTTTTGTGAGTCACAGTTTGAAATCCCGGAAAAAAGGAATAATGCAATCAATAGAAAGTTTTTTATCATAATGTCCATTTCCCTCAGCTCTTTACTTTCTCTTTTTATATAATTAGGTCAATCATAAAGAATAAATACATACTCTATATTTTCCTCTTATTTACATTTTCCTTGTACTGGATTCATAAATTGTACCAATTTTATGTGACATAATCAGTTATTTTTTAGATTCAAAAAAAAAATAATGAGACATAATATTTTTAATGACCCTGATTATGTCAACTTTTTTTAAAAAACTATTAGTACAACACCGAAATTCGATTTTATTTAAAAGGGTATAGTATTTAATAGACTCTTAGAGTAATCGCTTTGGAGAGACAATGACACTGAGTTGGCCTGATGTTTTACAAGAAGTATCTAAACAAATTCCTCCCATGTACTATGATCCATTTATATTACCACTTTCTATGGAAAATTTTGACAGGGAAAGGCTAGTTCTTAGAGCACCATCTGCAATGGTGAAAGATCATGTAATAAAGAAATATCAACATTTTATCGAAGATGCAGTGGAAAGGGTCTTAGGTAATAAGGTTCAAATTGAAATCCTCGCTGATAAAGAGTCAAAGAAACCACTTTCTGGATTTGTAGAAGATAAATTCAATGAGGATATTTACCATTTCAATCCCGAGTATACATTTCAAAATTTTCACACAGGTGAGTCTAATCTCTTTGCATTTTCAGCCTGTAAAGAAGTCGCTCAAAAACCAGGAAGTATAAACCCCCTCTATATTTTTGGAAAGGTAGGCACTGGAAAAACTCATTTGCTCCAGGCTATAGGATCTGCCATCCAAAAAATACCAGGTCAATCTGTTCGATATATACCTATTAGCAGTTTTTTATCTGAGTTTGTTTACAATGTTCAAAATAAACAAAATATTGAAGGATTTCGATCTAAGTACCAGTCATATACCACATTGATCATTGATGATATCCACCAACTCAATAGCAGTGCTGAGAAAACGCAGGAGGAATTTTTTCATCTTTTTAATTATTTATCAGAGAGGAAGAGACAAATTATCATAGCTTCCGATCGACCAATCCATGAACTTCCCTTGCAAGACAAATTGAGATCTAGATTCGCTACGGGATACCAAGTAGAAATTCGTTTACCTGATCCCAAAGTCCGCGAGTCTATTATTGTGACAAGATCCCGTGAGCTTTCGTTGGAATTAACAAAAGATTCAGTTTCTTTTATCAAAGAAAATTTTCGATCTGATATTCGTTCTTTGATAGGCTGTTTGAATGAGTTGACTCTTTATAAAAAAACTTACAATGTTCTAATTCTACCTGAGGATAAAATTAAGGATATTTTAGAATCCAGGTTGGAAAAGCATGGTAGGATTGAAGTTCCCTCTGAAAAAATATTAGATGTTGTTTGTGAATACTACTCTCAAGAAAAATCAAATATAACTAGCAAGAGTAGAAGAGCAGAGTATATAATTCCAAGACATATATCTATGTATCTTTTGTTTGATATCTGCAAATTAAATAAAACTACAATTGGTAAAATGTTTCAAACCAAGCATACTACCATTATCTCAGCTATTAAAAAGATAAATGATAGAATGAAAAAAGATCCAAATTTCAAAAGAATAGTAGAAGGATTTAAAAAGAGATTTGAATTTCAATGAATAGTTTAGAACTTCCCGGTATTTTACTCCTGCCGGGATTCTAAATTTATTATTTTAGAGAGTTCAATTATTTTTTTTTGGTAATTACCTGAAGAATCCTTTTTAAATTGGTCATACGTTTTCAATTTAATTTTTGATCTAGACTCAACCGCTGGAATTTGTTGGAGAAGATAATCTTTTTCTTCAATGCTAAAATCTTTGTCTATAGGGTTAGAAAGTTTTTTTAATGATATTCTTTTGAGTTGGTTGATCTTATTGGATTCGCAACGGATGAGATCATCTAGTTCTACTTGGATACATACCATTCCCCTTAAACTATTGATTACTTCTTTGATAGGATGGTCAAAAATTTTCTTTAAGTCCCCAATTGAGTTAACAGCAATGAATTTTGATTGGGATGAGTCAAAGATCTTTCCTAATTCTATTGATTTTTCTGGTGATAAGTTAATTCCTGCAAAGAAAACTTTTATTCCTCTTTGAAAGGAATTGAGACCGAGCAAGTTTTGGAGTGATTGACTGACATTTCCTTCACAAGTATCAGAACCATCTCCAATGATGAGGATATTAAATTTACCATTTTTATCTTTTAGTTCTTCAAAAAGTCTATCCAAGCTTGTTGCAATGGAACTACTTCCTAAGGGGTAAAGCGATTCTATTTCTTTGACTAAATATGATTTGGATCCAATTTTAAATGGGGATTGGATTTCATCTAGAGATGAGCATCCCTGTTTTCCATAGGTATATGCTCCAATTTTTATAAAATTAGGAGAATATTGAATATGTTCTTTCACAACAGTTTTGATGGAGTCCAACTTGGATTCTCCATTAAAACCCTTTTCTTTCATACTTAAATTTTGACCGACTAATAATATAAGATACTCACCATTGATAGATCCCTGGATAGAAATTCCTCTACACTTACGGGGTTGGCATTCATCTTCCTTGGGATTTAATCCTGCATATATTTCTAACTTATCTGTAATACCATCCCCATCAGTATCGGGAAAGGAAATGGCTTGAGGAAAAAGAACAGAAAAACAAATCATTGTTGTAAGCAAAAGAGATAATTTATAAAAATTATTACTATTCACTTTTTGCTTCCTGTTGATTTTTTCTAAGTAGGCAATTCACTAACCATTCACATTGTAAACAGTATGAATCTTCTAGGTTAAATGTATTAGGAGGACAAATATTTGCATTTTTTACTTGAAGAGGCAAAAGATAGGATTCTTTTTCACTTAGAGTTTTTAAATTAGTAACTTTTCGGATGTGGGATTGGTTATTAGATAGAGTAGGTAACTCTTTGATTTCAACTTTATCCACAATCTGGGCGGCTCTTGTAATTGCTTCCATAAGAATACTATCATCTTTATCACGAACAAAAAATTGATAAAATAGTATTCCTCCCAATGCTCCCCCTAAATGGCATGTATTACTAATTGGAGCAGATCCCAAATATGTAAAGATACCCCCCAAGAGAAGTGAAAACCAAACAGCATTTTTTGCTTTAATATTAAAAAAGAAAATCCATATTTCTTGGTCTGGAAAAAAGAATCCAAACATAGCTAAAAGTCCAAAAATAGCACCACTTGCACCAATAGTAACCATCATAGTGGTATCGGTTCCGTATAAAAACTTTCCGAGGTATGAACTAAGTACGACCATTCCACCTCCGGTTAACAGAGAAAACACATAAAGAGATACAAATTTTATTTTTCCCAGTCGGGGAAGTATGTTCATACCTAGAAGATAAAATCCATACATATTAAAAATTAAATGAAGTGGAAGGAATCCTCCAGGAGCATGGAAAAAACCATAGGTTAAGATTTGCCAATATCTTCCATCTATAAAAGATCTTGGTTCTAGACCAAAGAATCTATCAATGGTAAATAAAAGTGTAGGGTCGGAGTCTTCAACTACACTGATTTGAATGAGATACACTATTACATTCAAGATCAAAATAATATTTAAAGGATGAAGGATTGGAAAACCAAATAATAAAAACCCTTGCTCATATCTTTTCTTTGCCATATTCTAAACATACCATAAAAGGGATAATTTAGTCAAGCAGGGTATTTCATCGAAATAGGGGTAAATAATATGTCAGATACATTTAAATTAAAATCAATGCAATGGAATGAAAGTACTCTAGTTTTGCTAGACCAAAGAAAAATACCATTTTCTAGTGAGTATATAGAATGTAAAACCTTGGATGAAGTGATAGATTCTATCAAAAAGATGGTAGTTAGAGGAGCCCCAGCGATAGCACTTGCAGGAATGTATGGAATTAGTCTCTATTTGATAAATCTAAAAGAGAAACCAACCTATTCAGATTTGAAAAGTCAGCTGGATAAACTATTACAATCCCGACCTACCGCAGTTAATTTAAAATTGGCAATAGAAAGGTATATAAGTCTAGTTTCTGAAGATGTCTTTAATTCTAATTCATTGGATTATATAGTAAAAGAAACTATTTTATATTCTAATACTATATTTAAAGAGGATTACAGTACAAATAAAAGTATAGCTATAAATGGAGCTTTAGTTTTTGAGAAGTATGAGAAAAAACTATCAATTTTAACTCATTGCAACACAGGAGCTTTAGCAACAGCTGGAATAGGGACAGCAATAGGTATATTTAGAGAATTAAGAGACAAAGGATATAATCTAATAATTTATGCAAGTGAAACAAGACCTTATCACCAAGGGTCAAGGTTGACAGCATGGGAATTAAAAGAGGAAGCTATTGAATGTTTTATAATTGCAGATAGTATGAGTGCATGGCTTATGAATGATAGAAAAATAGATGCCGTTATAGTTGGGGCTGACCGTATTACATCAAGAGGGGATACTGCGAATAAAATTGGAACTCTCAGTCATTCTATAATTGCAAAACAATTTAGTGTTCCATTTTATATTGCTGCAAGTTCTACAAGTTTCGATTTTAAAATAAAATATGGAAGCGAAATACAAATAGAGATGAGATCAGAAGATGAACTTACACAAAACTCATTTTTAAAGGATGAAAATGGAAAAAACTATATTCCCAAAGGTGTACTAGCTCCAATAGGAGCTAAGGCATTAAATCCATCTTTCGATGTAACCCCTGCAGAAAATATTACAGGAATTATAACAGAGAAAGGAACTATTTCCCCTGTAAATGAGGAAAATATAAAAAAGGTTTTAAATATCTCAACTGAGGAGTGAGTTCAATCCCATTTGTATATTTTTAAACCAGTAAAGAAAAATATAGTTCCAAGAAAATTTAATATGAGAATAGGAATGAAAATATCTGTTATTCCAGATCCTTCATTGTAAATACTTCTTATAGAATCTGCGAGTAAGGTAAGGGGGAAGTATTGGATAATTTTTTCTGCAGATTCGGGAAAATTGTGATAAGAAAAAAATACTCCAGATGAGATTGTCATAGGAAATGTAACTAAATTTATTAATCCATTGGCAACTTGGGTATTTGATGCTCTAGATGACATTAAAATAGCTATTCCAGAAAATGTAAAGTTTCCAGATATAAAGATTAAAAAAAGTGCCAAGATGGAGCCTTGAATCTCTACATCAAAAATAAGGTATGAAAAAATAATTAAGAAAAAAAACTCTAATCCACTTAATATAAATCTTGTTACAATATGAGAGGAAAGAAAAATCCACTTTGGTAAGGGAGTTGCTATCATTCTTCTCATTAATTTTTTAATTCTAAATTCAATCAATGTCCAACCACTTCCCCAAACACATGAATTCATGATCCCCAAAGCTAATAGTCCAGGAATTAAAAAGTCAATGTACCTCGTACCTTTTGTATTGATCTGAATAATTTTTGATGGTTTTTTTTCAAATTTTCCCTCCAATCTCTCTAGCAATAAATAAGATTGATATCCCTCAGAGTTAGAGGGATCAAAATAAAAATTAGTTTCTTCACTTGATTCTACGTATAATTGTATCTCACCTCGCTTAACTTTGATAATTGCTTCTTCTTTGCTTAAAGAAATAAATTCAAATGTAGAGTAACTATTTTCAGGAATAGGAATAGATTTATATTTATTAACTATCTCTATAGAGTTTTCACCAATAATGCCAAT
>Ga0209550_10000700_pt1 | contig 32164 bp, 33 predicted proteins | sample LauGreSuBDMM15SN_2_FD_187567 | JGI IMG/M metagenome (GOLD analysis project Ga0209550, IMG submission 187567) | Freshwater lake microbial communities from Lake Michigan, USA - Su13.BD.MM15.SN (SPAdes) (version 5) | ecosystem: Environmental > Aquatic > Freshwater > Lake | place: Lake Michigan... | reverse complement strand
CACAAAGAGCACAAAGAATTTCACAAAGGCCACAAAGATTATAATTGACCCAAAATTATTCTTTTGATGCCATCTTTTAGTAACAAAACATTAAAATTAATTAATAACGCGAGCTTACAATTGGATAATTTCAAATAAGTTAAAGTTTGAGCATAATGAATTGGCCCAATGGCTTCAATCGATTTTAATTCAAGTATTAATTTATTTTCTATCATTATATCTGATCTATAACCACATTCCAATTTAATATCTTCGTATAATAAAGGAAGTGGTTTTTCTTTTTCAATGAATAAATTTAACTTACTTAACTCATAAAACAAACATTCTTTATAGGCAGATTCTAGCAATCCTGGTCCCAAATTTCTGTGTACTTTAATAGCACAATCAATTGCTAGCTTCGATAATTCATTCTCGTTTAAAATTTCCTTTGTGTTCATTGTGGTTCCTTTGTGTGCTTTGTGTTAAAAACAAAAGTCACAATAAAAAACACAAATCACAGAATCCTAAATACAACATTATCCAGTATCCTGTATTTATCTTTTGTTTCCGGACAAATTGCTATCCCTTCTTCATTAAACGCTAACCTATGTCCATATTCACTTACCCAGCCAATTTGCCTACTAGGATTACCTACTACTAATGCAAAAGCAGGACATGATTTTGTAACAACAGCACCTGCACCTATAAATGCATATTCCCCTATCTCATTGCCACAAACGATTGTTGCATTGGCTCCAATGCTTGCGCCTTTTCTCACTATCGTTTGCTTGTATTCTTCCTTCCTCGATAACGCACTCCTGGGATTAATTACATTCGTAAACACCATACTCGGACCAAGAAACACATCATCCTCACAAATCACCCCGGTATAAATACTTACATTGTTCTGCACCTTCACATTCCTTCCCAAAACCACACCTGGCGATACCACAACATTCTGCCCAATATTACATTGCTCCCCAATTTTGCAACCAGGCATCACATGACTAAAATGCCAAATTTTCGTTCCAGCACCAATGTTACATCCCTCATCAATAACCGCCGTTTCGTGCGCATAATATTCTTTCATAGTTTATTTTTTTCAACACAAAAATTCTAATTACCACTAAGTTCACAAAGAAAAACACAAAGACCACTAAGCATATTAAAAAAAACTTTGTGCACTTTGTGGTTCCTTAGTGCACTTTGTGTTAAAAATAAAAATTCTAATTACCACTAAGTTCACAAAGAAAAACACAAAGACCACTAAGCATATTAAAAAAAACTTTGTGTACTTTGTGGTTCCTTAGTGTACTTTGTGTTAAAAATTTTTCCTCCATCTATAAACCTCCTCAATCACCTCCACTACTCTCAAACCCTCCTCCGGCGTACAATCTATCTTAGCATTCCCATTCAATACATCCAAAACATTAGCATATACAAATGCATGATTGCTGGCGCTCCCTTTGTATGTGCCGTAATCATTTGGAGGCAGGGTTGGACTTAAGGTTGGCATGGCATAATCTTTTACATTACAAGCCAATACTTCATCCATGTATTGCCCACCCACTTTTACACTGCCATGCTCCGCCAAAATGGTAATGCTGCTTTCCAAGTTTTGCTCATGTGCTGAAGTGCTATAAGTAAACGTTCCCACTCCACCACTTATTATCTCAAAATCAAAATGCCCACTGTCTTCAAATTCAATTTCGGGATGGTTAAAATTATGGAACCGTGCATAGGTAGGTTTAATGTTGCCAAATAACCAAAGCACGGTATCTACAAAATGACTAAACTGCGTATACAAAGTGCCGCCATCCTGTGCCAATTTACCCTTCCATTTGCTCTGCTGATAGTACGCCTTATTCCTGTTCCACAAGCAATTTACCTGCACACTGAATATCTTTCCCAATTGGCCTGAACCAATCAATTCTTTCAACCATTTACTTGGTGGCGAGTACCTATTCTGCATTACACAAAATACCTTTCTATTTAATTTTCTGGCCACCTCAATCACTTCCCTGCACTCCTCAGCATTCAATCCCATCGGCTTTTCAATGATTACATCGTAGCCTTTTTGCATCCATTCAATGGCTTGTGCGCAGTGGAGATTGTTTGGAGTGCAGATAGCAGCAATTAGCCTCTGGCTGCTAGCTTCTGGCTCCTGGCCCTCAGCGTCATCCTGAGCCTGTCCTTCGACAGCCTCAGGAATAGTACTTATTATAGCGGCATGACGCTTGCCTATGTGCCCGAGGCCTATAACGGTGAATTTTAATTTAGTCATTGTTTCAAGGTCAAATTTAGGGGAAAATTATGAGTTACAAATCCTCCAATCCATACCCAACATAAATGGCTTTATAATCTTTAAATCCATCTAGCAATTTCGCAGATTTTTCTACCAATTTTCCCATGCTTATATTGCTTTTATTTCGCTTAACCTCTGCAAACAAAATAACTTTTTCAATGTCGTTCACCGCAACAATATCAATTTCATTTTCATTACCCCGCTCCCAATATGTACCTATGGTGTTATACTTTTTCTCCATTTTTAATTTTTCAATAAAATACTTTTCTAAAATTTTTCCGCTATAAGTATTGTAATCTCTAGCTATTATCTCATTTAAATAGTCAAGGTTTCCAGCCTCCAGGGCACTCCGGTGTTTATAGATAAATCGAAACCAAAAACTTAAAAAATTATCTGAAATTGTATACTTTAGTTTGCGACTATTTAATTTCGCAAAAATGGGACGAATTTTTATAATTAAACCATACTCCTTTTCCAAACGGTCTAAAAATCCACCCGTTTCAATTTCCATAATCGACTCAATTTCTACCCGTGATGTTTTACCCGAGGCAATAAGCGACAGAATAGAAAAATAATTCAGGTAATCTTTTCCAAACTCATCAATCAAAACATTTTTCCCTTCCTCCAAAAAAATGGAGTGCTCTCCCAACATTTCAGCTAAAATTGCCTGCTTGGTAAATGCTCTATTTTGAACCAAAAGCTCAACATATTTGGCCACACCACCTGTAAATAAGTAAAATGCCAGTATATCCTCAGGTGTAAAATCTGAGTAATTATCTTTAACAATTTGCTTCATTGTTACAATATCAAATGCTTTTAAATATATCCTTTGTGTTGCCCTCCCAAAGAGCGGCTCCTTCGCATTTTCAAATATTCGCATCATCATCGAATACACAGAACCACATAAAATCAAGTTAATTTTACTCTCTTGCTTGTGACTATCCCAAGCATGCTGCATATCAGAAAAAACCGTAGCATTAACAGTATTAAAATCCTGAAATTCATCTATGATCAGAATAAAATGCCGACTCTTTGATAATTCCATCAAAAATCCAAAAAGTGCTTTAAAAGTTTTTATTTCACCAAAAATAGGCACCTGCAATTTCTGCTTTACTTCCTCCACAAACTCCATGCAAAGCAATGCTTCGTTTTTCTTAGCTACAAAAAAATACAAGCAATTGTGCTTCTTATAAGCCTCTAGCAGTAGACTCGTTTTCCCAATTCTCCTGCGCCCTACCACAAATGTCATTTGAGCAAACTCCACAGAAATTTCCTCAATCTTACTCAATAAGGCCAACTCTTGGTTTCTATTATAAAACTTCATAAATTATCGTAATTTAAATTACCGTAATTCATATTACAATAACAAATATAGAAGATATTTTCAAATTAGCAAGGGATGTGCTATGAAATGGGTCATTTTAAATATTTCTCCAGATGCATCGGGATTAGTTTTTCACTTTTAGTTTTGCTATGCATCAGCCTTATCTCAATGTATTGATATGAAAAATGGGATATGATTAAATTTCATAACATATTTATAAAAAAAAGCCCGGCGCCTGTGGGCCCGGGCTAATGGCCAGAACAATAATTTTTCAGCCTTTAGGTGTTTTTAAGTTTTTTGATGAAGTGTTAATCGGATACATGATAAGCTTCAAAAAATATTTATCAATCTAAAAAATTGATAATGCTTGATTAAACAAATCAGGAATTTTGAAACATTGGGATACTATTTTTGGTCAATCAAAAAACCATAATACTAACCTTATTTAATAGTCAGCTTATTAACTAAGGTATCACTAAATAATTCTGCTCCATTTCCGTTTAAATGAACAAAATCGGCAAATAATCTGGTATCATTTTTAAACAAATCACCATAATCAAAAACCTCATAATCACCTTTTACGTTTTGTAAGTTCTCTAATTTAGTGCCATTAAATAATGGGGTATTTAACAAAATCAATTTTACACTATTTTCATTACATAGTTGAACAATTTTATTGAGGTAAAATAATTGCAATTCTGAGATAGCTGCACCTTCAAGAGTTAATTTCTTGTTTATTGAATCGGACACTTCGGGTACTAATTTGATTTTATTGTTATTTTCACTTTCTGTGTAACCGCCAATAAATGGTGATTTACCTAGAAGAACAAATCGTTCAATTGTATAAAAATTTTGGTATAATAATTCAGGTATCAATTCAAAATAAACACTTCTTGAAAAATGAGCATTAGTTATATACTCACCAATTGATGAAAAGTTTATCAAAGGCCAATAACTCCTCATTTTTTCTATAAAATTCAATTCATCAAATAACCATTTTGAATCCAATGATTTTGAAAGACTATGAGGACCAACTGCCAAAATTACACTTTCCACTTTAACTTTCTTGGCAATAAAATATTGTAGCTTTTGATGACAAAAATAAAATGATTCGGCTGAGGCAGCTAGGTTCAAAGAATTATTAACTTTACTATCAATATTTATACCACTTTGAGCGTGTGAATCGCCTAAAACCAAAACAGAAATTTCGGAATTTTTTGGCAGACTTAATTGATAAATTTGATTTGAAATAATTGTTGCTAGCCAGAGAAATAGGCATAAGACTAAAGAGAAGGTAAATAAATATTTAAAAAAAGATCTCATTAAAATGCAAAATAAATAAACTCAACTGGAGTACCTTTAAAATAAATCACAAATACAATTAATAATAAATAAATTAACCACCTAAGCCATTTTAATTTTATCAAGTTAAAAAAGGCTACACTAGAATTTGTTTTACGAGACATCCATTCAAAAAATATTAAAAACACTGCAGAAATAACTAAATGGAAAAGCTGCAATACCTCCGTATTATCAAATTTTAAATTAGGCAACTGAAACAAACTTGAACTGAAAATTCTACTTAGAATATCTATGGATATAACCAAATCTGGGGCTCTAAAAAACACCCAACAAAACATCACAAAAAGAAAAGTTGAAATCAATCCAAATAATTCTCTCAATGAAGGAAAAATTGAATTTTGTGCAATTGAATCTGTAGTATTTTGTTTACTTCTATTTAAGAGCAAAAGGGGTAAAAACCCACAAGCATGAGCGAACCCCCAAACAATAAAATTCCAACTAGCTCCGTGCCAAAATCCACTTACTAAAAAAATGATAAATGTATTCCTAATCGCCTTATATTTTCCTTCTTTAGAACCCCCCAAAGGAATGTATAAATAATCCCTGAACCAAGAGGACAATGAAATGTGCCAGCGCTTCCAAAATTCACCTAAATCTCTTGAGAAATATGGAAATCGAAAGTTAATTAACAAATCAAATCCAAACAATTTTGCGGCACCAAGCGCAATATCTGAATAGCCTGAGAAATCACCATAAATTTGAATTGTAAAAAACAAAACACCCAAAAACATGGCACTTCCGTTGTAGATTTCATAATTATTAAAAATCTCATTTGCAAAGTAGGCACAGTTGTCTGCAATAACTATTTTCTTAAATATACCCCATAATATAAGTCTACAACCAATTACAGCTTGAGCTAAATTAAATATCCTTCTTTTTTGAACTTGAGGCAATAAGTGATTCGCTCTTTCTATTGGTCCAGCAACCAACAGCGGAAAAAAGCTAACGAAAACAGCATAGTCAATTAAGCTCTTAATTGGTTTCTGACTTCCTCTGTAAATATCAAATACATAAGACATACCATGGAATGTGTAAAATGAAATACCCACAGGTAACGCAACTTCAAGAAAAAGCGGGTTTGTCTGAATTTCGATGGATTCAAATCCTTGTTGAAACTGAACTGCGAAGAAATTGTAATATTTAAAAATAGCTAAAATACCAAGATTATTTATGATACTAAGCCATAAAAAAAACTTTGCTTTCTTTCTTTCAGGAGATGCTACCCAAAATCCATAAAAATAATCCAACATGGTACTTGCCATTAGCAATCCCATAAATTTCCAACTCCACCAGCCATAAAAAAAATAACTGGCAACGAGTATTAAACCATTTTGAACAGATAACTTCTTGTTAAATACAAACCAATAAAGTATAAATACAATTGGTAGGAATATTAAGAATTCGTAGGAATTAAATAGCACCGTTTATAATGATAAAACTTTTTTAATAGCTGCTAACACTCTCTCCAAATCACTTTCAGTTAGGTTTGATCCACTTGGCAGGCAGAGTCCTTGCTCAAATAGCTTCTCTGATGTACCATCACCATAGAAGGGGTATTTCTCAAATATTGGTTGTAAGTGCATTGGTTTCCATAATGGGCGGCACTCAATATTTTCTTTTTCCAAATCAATTCGAATGTCTTCTCTAGTTTTACCACCAGTTTTTAATGGATCAACTAAAATACAAGTTAACCACCTATTGGCATAAGAACCTGGCAATTCATTTACGAAAGAAATACCTTCAACATTAGCAAAGCTATTTTTATAAAACTCAAAGTTGCTCCGTCTTTGGTTTACCCTATCGTTCAATACCAACATTTGTCCTCTTCCTATTCCGGCACAAATATTACTCATTCGGTAGTTATAACCGATATGAGAGTGTTGGTAATGTGGTGCGCTATCTCTGGCTTGAGTTGCCAAGAATCGCGCCTTATTTATATGTTCTTCACTTTCCGAAATCAATGCTCCACCACCAGATGTAGTAATAATTTTATTTCCATTAAAAGATAAAACCCCAAGTTGCCCAAAGGTTCCACATGCTTTTCCATCAATGCTTGAACCTAAAGCCTCTGCAGCATCTTCTATCACAGGAATTTCATACTTTGATGCAATTGACATTATTTCCTCCATTTTGGCAGGAAGTCCGTATAAATGAACTGGAATCATAGCCTTTGGCTTTTGGTCTTTAGCTATTAGCTCTAAAATAGCTTGCTCCAAATACACTGGACTCATGTTCCAGGTATCCTTTTCGGAATCAATAAATACTGGAATTGCGCCTTGGTATACAATTGGGTTTGCAGATGCGCTAAATGTAAAACTCTGGCATAATACAAAATCACCAGGACCAACACCCAGCATAATTAATGATAAATGTATAGCAGAAGTTCCAGAGCTAAGTGCTGCCGCATGTTTGCTATTTGTGTAGGCTACTAAATCCTGCTCCAATCCATCTACATTTGGACCTAAGGGGGCAACCCAATTGGTGTCAAAAGCTTCTTTTACAAATTCTTGCTCTTTGCCTCCCATGTGAGGAGAAGAGAGCCATATTTTTGGTTTATTCATATGATTCTAAAGTTTTAATTATTTTTCCTGGAACACCAACCACCACTGAATAATCAGGAATATCTTTTATAACTACTGCACCGGCACCTATTTTGCACCACTTGCCAATGGTAATATTTGGTAAAATAATAGCACCAGTGCCAACATGGGTGCCTTCGCCAATTAGTACGTTTCCAGAAATACTCACATTATACATTAACGACACATAATCATGAAGGGTTGAATCGTGTCCTACTATAGTTCTTGCATTAATGATGCAATGGTCAGCAATTTTTACATCAACCGAAATAATACTATCAAATCCTACAATGCAGCCATTACTTATTTTGGCACTTGCATGTATTTTAGCAGTATTTGAAATTAAATTTATAAATGAACTCGCTCCTAAATGTTTGATCACAATTTCTTTTCTTATTTTGGGCTCTGCAACTGAAACCACAATTGGATTGGTATCATTTAATCTTTTTATAATTGGTATCCCCGCGCAACTTTTAATAGTTGAATTGTCATCAAAAAAAAACTTCAAATTTAAATTCAACATATTTTCATTGGCAATCCAAACACATTCCTTACCCATACCCCCCGCACCATAAATACCAAAATCTTTACTCATTTTATTTAATCTTCTTGGGATTACTAAATTATTTGGGAATTTTTATTTTGAACCATTATTTTTTATAATAACTAATTAAAATGAGACAAATCAGTTAAATAAGTACCAAGTTTAATTAATGGAATTTTCTTATTGATATAAACCAATCCTATTGAATCTATTCCTTTAAAAAAACTACTCATTTTTATTAAACCTAACATTATTTCTCTGAAATTATATTCATTCTCTGACGGAGTAAACGATTTATTTAAGAGCAAATGAGCCAAATTCATTGTATTTTCAGTTTTGACCCAAATTACTATTCCTAATAAAATTGAATCACCTTGCTTGGAATGTACAAATAAGGTTTGATGTGAATCGAGATTTCCAACCAAACGGAAAGTTAATCCAGATTCATGATTGATTAATTCAGGTTTTCCAAATTTGATGATTGATTGTAAAATTCTTTTTTTATATGTTTTTTGATCGGGATGAAAAAAAAATAGGTTCTGAATTTCCTCTTCAAAAGAGGAATTCATGTATTGGGTAAAATGAACTTTACCACTTTCCATCACCAAATTATTTCTTCCCCTAAACACATTGAACCATGGCCCGGACAAACTATTGTATCTGATTTTATTAAAGACTTTATTTTTTGCAAGCTAAGTACATTTTGTTGTTTGTCTCCGCTCTTCAACTTTGTCACTACAGGAATTTGAGGAATAAAAGAATCTCCTGTAAACAAATAATTTCCAACTTGAAAACTCATACTTCCTGCATTGTGGCCGGGCGTATAAATACATCTTAAATCAAAGTTTTTTCCAATTGAAATCAAATCATTGTCCTTTATTATTTCAACCTGCTTGCCCTTAAAAACTATCGGATTTTCATGGTAAAAAGATAAATTGAGTTTTTCGGAATAGAGCCCTTCAATGGCATATTCACTTGCAAAAATCTGACAATTATTTGCATGGTATAAATCATTGATACCATGAATGTGATCATAATGAGAATGGGTAATAAATACTCCCTTAACTCTTTCAAAACTAGCAATTGACTTAAGGGCAGGCTCCCCATTTCCAATATCAACAAACCAAACATCGTTATCTATAGTTATTTTATAGATATTTGATGTATAAATTTCAGTTGGAATTTGCGCTACAATCAATCTAAAAATGCCAAAATATCACCTACAGTAACAAATGCCCTAATTTGCTCTCCACTCAATTTTTTATTGAAATTTTCATCACATAAAACTATCAGAGATAACTTTGCCATAGAGTCATACTCAGACACAGATGATAATTCCGTTTCACTCTTTAAAGAACCACTTTCAATGTCTAAGGTTTCTTCAATTAATGCAATTTTTTCTTCGTTTGTCATAATTTTTTAACTTAAATAGCCGCCATCAGCTGGAATAGAACTTCCTGTTATAAAACAAGATTCTTTACCCAACAAAAATAATAATATATTTGTAATATTTTGAGTTGAACCCAAACCTAAATATTGTCTTTCTAAAATTACATCATCTGCACTTGCTTTTGTTTCCATTAAATCGGAATAAGCCTCCGTATTCACCTGCCCGCAAACCAATGAATTTACCCTTACTTCTTTTTTAAACAATTCCTTTGACATACATCTTACAGCTGCCTCTGTAGCTGCCTTTGAAGCAGCATAAGCTGTTACCCCCGGACCACCAGAATGAGCCGCGATTGATGAAATTGTGATGATACTCAACCCAGGGTTGAACCCATTTTTTCTACAAACTAGGCGAGACATTTCTATAAATGAAGCCACATTTGCATGTAAAATATTCATCACATGAGCTGGTTTCAACAAATTAAGAGGTCGTCTTGAGCGTATACCTACACAATTAACAAAACCATCCAATTTAATATCCTGATTGATTTGAGATTGCCATGCTTCTTCTAGAGAAAGTGGGTCAGAAAAATCTGCTTTGAATATTAAATGACCTTTATTGGCAAAACTTTCAGTTAGTTTATTAATTCCATCCTCAGAAGATGCGTGTAAAATGAGTTTGGCTCCTAAATTATCAAGGTTTTCGGCAAGAGTAAATCCAATTCCTTTGCTTGCACCTGTAATCAATATGTATTTGTTTTCAAATTTCCCCATTTAAACTAAGATATAGTATATGCGCCATCTAACAACACATTGGTTCCACTAATAAACCTGCTTTCATCAGACAATAAAAAACATACCAATTTTGCTAAATCAGCAGTGCCAATGGTACCTAAGAGTTGTCTTGCATGATCGTCCTGAGCACTTAAAGCAATATTATCTTGAATAAAATCGTGTTTTAAATCTGCTTCAACCCAACCTTTGCGAATTGAATTAACTCTAATTTTCCTTTCGGCCAATTCAGCGGCCATTCCTCTAATAGCTGCATCTAAAGCAGCTTTTGAGGCAGAATAGGCAATCTTAGATTTCAATCCTTTGATGCTACTAACAGAAGAAATAGCAACAATACTCCCTCCAATTTCAAATCTTGTTTTTTTACTTAATAACCTTGCAAACTCCAGAAAAGCATATAAGTTGGCATTCATCATTTCGCTTACAAAAGTTGTAGTTGTTAATGCCAAAGGCCTCACTCCTCCAATGCCTGCTGAATATACAAATCCATTTATTTTTTTTCCAGGTAAAAGAATGTTTTTTAGTTCTGATTCTATTAAATGAGTTTGATAAAAATCAAAAGAATAAAAAGAAAAACGATTACTCTTCATTTTAATTAATGAATCTGGTAATTGGTCTTTTCTATCAATCAAAATTACTTCATGATTCAATTGTAATAATTGTTCAACGATACAATAACCAGTATCTCCCCCATCATTGATTATACAATACATCATTCTATGCTTTCAATCTCTCTACCAATGCTAAAATAGCGTCTACAGAGTTAAAATTCTCTGGTTTTAATTCTGTTATGCGAATGCTAATATCAAATTCATCATTTAAATCTGAAATAATACTAACAATATCAAAAGAATCTAATATTCCACCGTCTATTAGAGACTGCTCAATACCAAAATCAACGTCAGGTCTTATCTGACCAACTATTTCTAAAATTTTATCTTTCATTTCTAATAAATTTTACAATTTTAACATAGATACCGTAGATTTACCAGTGTGTTTGAACCCAAATTTTTTATACAAATTCACTGCTGGTAAATTATTGTCAATTACCCATAATTGATATCTTGTATCCTCCGTTTGTTTGTTATGCTCAATATAACTTGCGACTAATGAATTGGCAATACCTTTTCCTCTGTATTTACCATCAATTGCAATGTGTCCAAGCCAACAAATACTATTTATCCATTCAAACTGCAAAGCACCACAAAATTCATTTTTAAAATAAGCACAAAAAATATTGCTATTTTTCACAAACGTATCAATTTCCTCAAATGATTTTAAATCGCCCGTATACCTGTCTAAATCATTCTCAAATAAAATGGTTGTAAGCTTTGATTCAAATTCATTGTCCGCAATTTTAATAACCAAACTACTGTTAGTATTTTCAACAACACTTTTTTGTTGGTAGGTTAAAGAAAAATTCATTCTGGTTAAATGTTCTGCAAACCCATTTCTACACCAAAATTCTTTAATTGTTGCTGGTTGATCTCCTTTAAACACAATCTCCATCATAAGAGGCTTATTAGCATTTACAATAAATGGCTCTTCTAAATTATTGATGTGGTAATAAACTTTAAAAGAAATACCCTTGTCAACTAATAAAATTAAATTATCGTTTCCAATTACGGCATATAGATTTTTGCTAAGGATTAAGCTTTCTAATTGATTAACCAACAAATAGTTATTCGTGAAGCACTTTTTTCTGCTAAAACCTAATATTAATTGATTGACTTCCTCTAAATTATCAATCAATTGTGGGGCATTTATTTCCATCAACTTATTTCATTAGTATGGTACCAAGACTTTATTAATGTCCTATCAATTTTGCCGTTTAAATTAAAGGGCATTTCTTGAAGCTTAATCAAAATATTTGGCAACATAAATTTTGATATTCTATCTTTTAATTCAGTTAAGATATATTTATTGTCAGCATTCTGACCTTGGTAAACCAATACAATTTTCTGCTTATCGTGGTCGTAAAAACAAATACTTGCTTCCACCTTATCTTGTGAATTTACCAAAATTTCAATTTCACCCAGTTCAACGCGCTGTCCCATGTGTTTCACCTGGTTGTCTTTTCGCGACAAAAACATGATTTCACCCAAAGAATTGTATTGCGCTAAATCACCCGTTCTATAAATGATTTCTGGATAATGCAGGTTTAATGGATTCTGACAAAATGCTTGTGAGGTTTTTTCTTCATTATTGTAATAACCCAAAGCCAAACAACAACCTCTCACACACAACTCTCCTTTTTCATCTCCAACAACTAACTCATTCTGTTCATTCAGCAAAAGAATTTCAGCGTTTTTAAATGGAATACCAATTGGCAAAACTTCATCATCAGCAAATGCTTTTTCAATTATATAATAGGTGCAAACTGAAGTGATTTCAGTTGGCCCATACAAATTAACAAAACGAGTTTGAGGCAGAGTTCTTCTCCAATAATTTAAAACTTTATTGTGCATTACTTCACCAGAGAACATAACTTGTTTTAAGGTTTGAGGTTTTTTATCTGCGAAAGCATTTGCATTAGCCAACAAGGCAATTGCTGCTGCCGACCACATGATTGTATTGATTTGTTTTTCATTCATAAAATCAATCAATTGACCCATCATCATAAAATACGATTTGGGAATAACATACATGGTAGCACCACAACTCAAAGCACTATAGATATCTTTGATGGATGCATCGAAATAAAATGGATTTTGATTGCCAAAAACGTCATTTTCATTGTATCCAAAGGTATTTACCAAATTATCTGTCATATCAACTACAGATTGATGACAAGTAATCACACCTTTTGGTATACCTGTAGAACCAGATGTGAAAGTAGCGTACAAAGGGTCTCTATCAATAATTTTTCTTTTTATTTGGTTCAATACCAATAAATCAACTGGCAAATTTTTGATTTCTTCATAAATATAAGTAGGCAAATTGGGAGCTACACTTTGTGCAAAAGCCAAATCTTGTTGTAAAACTACGGTTGCTATCGGATTTAATGTTTCCAAAATTAATTCAATGCGTTTTTTAGGCATTTGAATATCTATTGGTACATAAAAATTACCGCTAAACGCAACCCCCATAAATAGCACTAAACTCTCAATATTTCTATCTACATAAACAACAATTGGGTTTCTAATTATCCCATTTAGTTTGTTGCTTAATGTAAAACCAATACTTCTAGCTTCGCTTAATAAATTAGCATACGAAATTCCTTGGGTATCATTTGCAAACGCTAATTTATTAGGTACGCGCTGTGCAGCGTTTTCTAAATAATCTAATATATTGTATTGCATTTTTATAATTCTTTTGCCGATTGAATAATGCCCTCTTCAAAGATGCTATCATCTTCTTCAATAGGGAAAATATCAGCGATATTTAATTTAACAGAAAAAGCACCCCAAGATAAACCAACACCAAATCCGCAAACCAATGTATTTATTTGCCCAGATTCCTCATGTCCGAATCTATCGCACAAGGTTAGTGCTGCAGAAGCCCCTGAAGTGTTTCCAAATCTGTTTAAAGTTAAAGGCATTTTTTCAGCAGGCAGCTTTAGCTTTCTTGCAATCTGCTGAAGAATTAATCCATTTGCCTGATGAAAAGCAAAACAATCATAATCCTCAACAGTAGTATTTGTTAAAGTCCAGAAATCTTTAATAAGCTTAGGAACATCAGATATGGTAAAAGTAAAAACAGAAGTTCCTTGCATCACAGAATGATGAAGGGTTCTTTCTACCCCATCCTGGTATATTTCTGGTTCATGGCTAGCATTTAAATTGCGATAACCTCCTCCAGGAACAATTAAGTACCTATACCCACTTCCATCCGACCTTAAAATAGATTGAATTGGTGGGGCATTTTCATCCTTTTCCAATAAAATGGCCACGCTACATTCACCTATTAACATCAAAGAGGCTTTGTCTTTAGGGTAAGTAGTTTTACCTGCGGTATCGCCTAAAATTAAAATTGCTTTATTGATGTCTGAATTTTGCATCATAGATGCCAAAGTTTGAACTCCATAAACAAAGGAAGAACATCCAAGGTTTATATCAAACACTGCACATTCAACAGATAAACCTAATCTTTTATGAACAATGGAGGAGGAACCAGGTCTTCTGTAATCAGCGCTTGTTGTCCCAAAAACCAAAGCACCTATTTCCGACTTTTCAATGCCTTTTTTATTCAACAATAATTCAGCAGCAGTATATCCCATATCGGATGCCGTCTGAAATTCGGAAGTTCGACGGGTTTCTGTAATGCCTGTCATTTGCATAAACTTACTTACCTCTTCATCTCCAAACAGAGATTTGTAAGATTCTGTTTTGATGACCTGTTTAGGAACCACCGTTTGAATACCACTGATGCGAATATTCGTAAAATTAAATTTAGGCATATGAATTATATATCAAATTTCTTGGCTGGATTTCCAGCGTATAAAAAACCATCTTTTGTATTGCGCATTAGATAAGAACCTGCGCTAATTCGGGTATTATTTCCAACAATCAAATTCTGTAAGATAACTGAACCTATTCCAAACAAATTTAAATCTCCAATTTTTGTGCCGCCAGAAATTCTACTGAGTGGCATAAAAACATTGTATGAACCAACTGTAACATCATGAGCTAATGAAGAAATACTGTTCATTTGATTAAAATCTCCAAGCCTAACATCGCAAGAAAATGAACAAGCCCTAACTATCACATTTCCTTTTCCCATTATTAATGATTTCTCATCAGCAACAAATACATCTGGGTGAATGATATTCGGGAATTTAATGAGTGGATTATTTATTTTGTCAACAATTAATTTCAAAATTCGTGGAACACCAATTGCGAAAACTATTGAAACTTCTTCTTTGAGATTGTTTAAGTAATCAATGCCACCCAGAATTTCTCCAAAGTGAGAAACCTTAGTTCCAATTTCCAAGCCATCGTCAATAAAACCTATCAAATCCCAAGTTGGTTTTTTCTCATTTATCTTGTTTAAAATACAAGCAACTTCTTTTCCAAAACCACCTGCTCCGTAAATTGCAATTTTATCCATTAATTTTTTCCATTAAATGGTTGAAATGATGCTGGTTCCTCTGAGGTAATGTCTTTTCTGGTAATTACTTTCATAAGAGTTAGCCATAAAATTTCAAGGTCTAATAAAAAAGTTGTGTTTTCAACATACCACACATCTAATTCAAATTTTTTTGTCCAAGAAATATTGTTTCTACCATTGACCTGAGCCCAACCTGTAATTCCTGGGCGAACATCATGCCTTCTAAATTGTTCAATGGAATACAATGGTAAGTACTTTTCTAATAAAGGTCTAGGTCCAATAAGCGACATATCGCCCTTTAACACATTTAACAATTGAGGCAATTCATCTAAAGATGTTGATCGAACAAACCTACCTATTGGCGTCATTCGCTTTTCATCTGGCAATAGTTTTCCGGCACTATCGCGCTCATCAGTCATGGTTTTGAATTTAACTATTTTAAAGAGTTTAGCATTTCGCCCGGTTCTTACTTGTGTAAAAAAAGCCCCTGCCCCTTTATTAAAGAGCAATAATAATAGGGCAAGAATTATCAATGGTATTAAAACTATTACCAAAGCCAATGCCGAAATGAATGCATCAATTAATCTTTTAAAAAAATTTCTATACATTATTAATTTCATTCATGATGTTACGATATGGAATTTCAACAGAATAATTTTGCTTTAAAAATTGATAGCCATTTTCTCCCATCTGCTTTCGTTTTTCAATATCATTATGCAGGAAATTTAGATTGACTAAAAAATCTTCAAAATTTCCTGCAAGGCTATACTTACCAAAGTCATTTTCTTGAGCAATAATTCCTGCGTCAGAAACATTATCAGCAGCTATTAAAACAGGTAATTTAGCTTCCATATAGGCTAACATTCGAGAGGGAAAATTGGGAATGGTAAACCTTTTATCCAAAAAAATCATACCAACATCACAAGCTAATTCTAACTGGTCGAATTCTACCCTTGAAAGCATAGGTATATAAAGTATGTTTTGGGGCTTTTTCAAATTTACCCAATTTTCTATTTTCTTAGATTGGTTTCCACCTCCAACTATTAAAAAAAATATATCCTCTCTTTCCATTGAGTTATCAAGCACTTCAATTAAAAAATCTATTCCTTGAGCTATCCCCAAATTTCCACCATACAAAAATATTGTTTTATCCGAAGGTATATTGTACTTCTTTAGGATCTCAATTCTTGAACTATTATGATTAAACCTTTCAATTATTTCAATAGCATTTGGGCATAATCCAACTTTATTTGGATTTACATCCTCATTTTTTTGAATAACATAATCTATATTAGCCTGTGACATACAGCCAATAAAATCTGAAATTTGATACAATTGTTTTTCTTTCAGGTTAAAATATTTGTATGTTAAACTATCCATACTCATCAATCCAAGGTCAACAGCATTCTGGGGAAAAATGTCTTTTAAAATCAGATATGTTTTGGCTTTAAACTTTTTTTTGAGATGGTCAATTAAATTATTAAACGTTATTGGAGGTGTAGTGTATAGTATTAAATCAAATGTATATTTTTTATAATACTTATTAATTGCCCATTTAAATTGATTCTCAATAAGAATAGTTGCAATGCCTTTTTCTATAAAGTTTGATTTGGTGATATTTAAAGTTTTTACGCCAAGAATGTGAACATTTTCATATTCTTTTAGTGTAGTAGATTTTTTAGTCCTTCTTTCAAAAGGGCAAACAATAAATACCTCATGACCTTGATTAGCCATATACCTCAACAAATCTGGATAAATTCCACGATTATTTAAATCACTTATGGCTGTTGAAATGGAGAGAAAAAGGATGTTCATTGTTTTATAGGGATAAACCCAAAGCTCTTTTCACCATATTGTCTTTAATCGTAGGTTCAGGATAATTAATTAACACAGCTCTGTAAACGCCTTTAAATACAAATAAACTTCCTGCCGATGCTCCAATAATGCCAAATTCTTTAACTAGGTTTTCTATGTGATCTAAATTACCTGCACCACCAAAAATAGTGAGAGGTGTGCTTACTCTCGAGCGGATTTTTTTTACCAATTCTAAATCATATCCTTTCATGGTTCCATCCATATCAATGGAATTAATTACTATTTCACCTGCCCCGAGTTTAACGGCCTCCTCTGCAAAATCAAAAGGATTAATCTTAGTTGATTTTGTTGCATTATTGGTTAACAATTCATAGCCGCCAAATAGTTTTTTCTTCACATCTAAAACAACTACAACACTCTGATTGCCTACACGCTCAGCAATCTTTGTAATTATTTTAGGATTGTGAATTGCTTCAGAACTAAGCGCTATTTTTTCTACACCCAATGAAAAGATAGTTTGGGCTTGTTCAACTGTTTTAATACCGCCACCGTAGCACAATGGCATTCTACATTCAGATGCCCAATATTCAATACTTTTGTAGTCTGGTTCTTTATTTAAACGGCTTGCATCAATATCTAAAATCGTAAGTTCATCGGCTTCCTTCTCATTAAAAATTCGTACTGCATTTATTGGGTCACCAACATATTTGGGATCTTTAAAATTAACAGTTTTAACTAAGCCTTTATTGCTAACAAGCAAACATGGAATTATTCTAGGTCTTAACATTTACTTTTAAATTTCTTTTGCAAAATTTTCTAATAACTTAACTCCAAAATGATGACTTTTCTCTGGATGAAACTGAACACCATAAACATTGTTATGATTAACTGCACAAACAAAATCGCCAGCATAATCAGATTTAGCCAAAATTTGCTCAGTATTATCTGAATCAATATAATATGAATGTAGGAAATAGAATCTTGCTTCCTGTTCCAAACCTTTAAACAAAGGGTTATTTTTAACAGGATTAACATCGTTCCAACCCATGTGGGGCAAATGTACTTTACTATTTAATTTTGATTCATCAAATCTTTTAACAGTTGCATCAACCCAACCTAAACCAGCTAATTTTCCCTCTTCGCTAGATTTGGCCATTAATTGAACCCCAACACAAATACCAATTACCGGGATTTTATTAATCAAAACCAATTCGTTAATTTTATCAAACATACCAGAATCCATTAACTTTTGCATGGCATAATCAAAAGCACCTACTCCAGGTAATACTAATTTTTCAGCTCCTTCTAAGTCAGAAATGGTTGTGGCTATTTTTGTTGGAATTGATAATTTATGAAATACATTTTGTATTGCTTTAATATTTCCACAACCATAATTAATAATTGTTATCATCTTAATAATCTTCTTTCTAAGCCTAGTTTTTGCATAGATTGATTTGCGAAACTAATTAATGGCCAATTATTAGTATAATCCAAATAAGTTTTGTTCTCTCCTTCAAATATCTTTTGAAACTCTTCCTTGGTCCAATCTAATTTATTGGCTACATATTCAAATTCCTGGATCAAAGTAACATCATCTAATTCTGGTTTTGATATTCTTTGAATTGCTGCGTCTCTTGTCATTTGACCTGTTAAAACCAAACTCGAGAAATGGGCTCTACGTTTTTCAAAACCAAACTTACGGGGTAACCAATAATCTTCATAAAATCTTGTAAACCTAGATTCATGGTGTTTGTGCTTAAACCTCTCCCATCCAAATTTAGATTCTAATAAATTCTCGGCTTCATTCTTTAAAAAGGAAAAATTATTAAGTGGCTTTATAACCTTCATGCCTAAAATATGTTGGTATAAAAGTTTGTATTCAAAAACATCCAAAATTGGGTATGTTTTTAAAGGCACTCTACCGAATTTTTTATGCAAACCCATCGTAAATTTTTTGTCTATACCAAGATAAGCACCCCATTGATAGGGTTCACGACAACATTCAGTTGAATAATTTGAACCAGTAAGTACATATTTTACTTTATTCTTTCTAGCAAATTTGTACATCGCAGAAAAAAATGCAATATCTTGAGGTCCATCAATATTAGGCACCTGAGCCTGAAAATAAGACCTTTGCAAGTCTTTCATTTCTTCCCAATTTACAACTTCGGTGAACAAATCAAGATTAAGGCCATTCAGAAGCTTCTCTATATTGCTCACTGCCTGATTTGAATTCCATCCTGCATCTACGTGAAAAACCAAAGGACGCAAGCCAAGGATTTCTTTAGCTAAGTAAGTGGCATAAGAACTGTCTAATCCACCACTAACGCCAATTATACAATCGAAATCTTTATTTCGGTTCTCCTTTTTAATTTTATCAGCTAATTGAAACATTTCTTGTTGCCCTGCATCATCAGTATGCCAATTAGGTACAATATTGTTAACATAATTATGGTAATAATCGCTTATTCCGTTTTCATCAAAAACAATATTGGGATCTGTAGTATCCATGATTGTTTTTGTGCAAATTTGGTATGGTCTCATTTTCTATTTTGATTTTAATAATTCGTTATAAAGCTCTATGTAATTTAAATAATTTTTGTTCATGTCATACATTTCATTAGCCCTTTCAAAGCAATTTTTGGAATAAAACTCTTTCCCATTACCTGAAATATGATTAATTGCCTCAACAACAGCTTGTAGATTTCCTGTTTCAACCTTGATGCCCGTTTTATCTGTTACTATCTCGTTTAATGCTGTATTGCTATATACAATGGAAGGTGTGCCACATGCCATTGCTTCAATTGGTGTTAAACCAAATGATTCTTGGTAAGAAAGACAAAGAAGCATATCAGCAGCCGAATAAAGTTCTGCGAGTTCAAGTTGACTTTCAGTTCTTTTTATGCATTTTATTTTGGAAGAAATATTTTTCGATATTGATTCACTAATTCCAACTAAAATTAGTTGGTAATCGGAAGAAAGCATTTCGGATAATAAAATATAATCATCTAATCCTTTCGACTTAATCCATGTAGTACCCGATGCAATTAAAAACTTCTTATTTTTATCTAAACCATATTTTGAAATAACATGTAAGGCATTTTCTTTCGGATTAAATAAATCTAAGTCAATACAATTAGCTATGGAGGTTATTTTATTTTTGGATAGAAAAGAAGATTTAGCAAGATTTGCAACCCAATCAGATACACCAACAAAAGTTAAATTTTTTATAGCATTGAACAATTTATCTTTTTGATAAAACTCGCTTTTAGATTTATCAAAAAACATTGATTTGGGGTATTTTTTGCTTTGAGGACACTTATTACACTCAGTTTTCCATTTGTTACAACCAACTAAGGTGAAATAGGAACAATGCCCTGTAAATGCCCAACAATCATGTAAGGTCCATATAACTGGTTTGTTAAATTCTCTCAAAAACTCAAATAACAATGGAACATTCAAGTAATATCCATGCATTTGGTGTAATTGAATGATATCTGGATTAATGGTTTTTAGCTGTTGAATTAGTTTTAATGTTGCATACCTAGAACCGTTTAAATGCTCGCCCAATAATCTTGTTTTCAATAAGTGAAATAATATAGAAAACTTATTCCCAATTTTGATAACTTTTGACTGACTTTGATTATAACCTCTAGCAAAAGTTATATAGCTATCAAAACCAGATTTCATGGCAACAAGGCCAATTTGCTCGGCTATTCTTCCGGTTGAGCCACTATTTACTTCTATATTAATTTGAAATAATATAGGTCTACTCATTTTTTAAGCAAAATATCTATAAATGTTGTTTCTAGATCCTCGTCAGTTAAGTAGGAGAATTCGTTGTCTAACATGGCTCTGCTTATCCCTAACTCAATTTTCTCTTTTCTTCTAAAAAATTCAATGGTTGAAAAGTTGGCTTTATCAATAAACTCAATATGCTTTGACGCAGGCAATCTATTAATAGCCCATGAATTGCTGCCTTTAACAAACATCCATTGTTTTTCAGAAAAAGCCCAATGACCATTCCATTTCTCGGTAAAAGCATGACATTGAAAATCTACTAAATGAGAGGTATATCCATCTTTTTTCATCCACTTATTCATTGAAGTATAACAATCTTCTAACCCATCAACATGTTCAAGAACACATTGAGAAAAAATGAAATCAACGGTACCATATTTTACTAATTTATCATCATTCCAAGGAGCAAAATATTTGATGTATTTTCCATTAGCCCCATTTTCTTCAATATCTTTTCTAATGCTTGCAATTCTCTCTTCATTCAAAGATATTTCCAGTTGGGTATCGGGTAATAAATCTGATGGGAAAATTTCACCAGTAATTCGCCTTTCTTTAAATATTTTAACCATGGAATCAAAATCCCTCAATAATTCTTCCTTTGAGATGTAATTTTGAACATCTAATGCATAGTAAGATTTTGAACCACTTAATAATGCCGCAATTCCTGCCCCTAACGAACTACCTGGTCCAAGCTCAGCAACAATTTCTGGTACTTCTGAAATGCCATTACTACGCAATTTTGAAAGATGCTTAGCCCATACCCTAAAAGAATATTCAGGACTTCCGCCAGTTCCCAGAGGAAATAACTTATTGAATAAACTCAGTTTCCTTAACCTTCTTATTGTGAAGGTTTTTAAATCAACGCCTTTAATGTAAATGTTCATAATTGTTGTTTGATATTATTTGTTGTTAGAAATTATTTCGCTGAGTCCATTAGAAGTTATAAATTCGGCATCAGGCCATATTTTGAGTATACTATTTAATAATCCATCAATTGCCTTTAAACCAGAGTCTGCATTGGCCTGATCCAAACACCCAACGTAATTGACCCTGTGAGTGCTAATAACAGCAGGCTTAGACCAAAAGAAGGCAGTTGAAATATCATCCATACAACTTGCATTCCAATCTGAAAGAGATGGATCAGACGGTTCAAAACCACAATTTCTAGTTAAAATCAATTGACCAAAACTATTTCTTTTTCCTAACCAATTCATCTCTTTTGAGGTAGTTCCATCCCCGTTAGGATATACTTGAAACTTATACCTGATTAATGATTTAATACCTATTGAGTGTAAAGTTTCTTCCAAAACTTTAGGTTCTGGCTTATTTGAAGCTACAAAATGACGCGGAAAATAACCCAACAAATTATTGAATAAATTAGCCCCCGAAATCAATACATCTTTAAACTTTTCAATGTCTTCTAGAAATTCTGGGTCAAATGCCGCTAAATATTGAGGAATTTTTTCACCGTAAATTTCTGAACCGCCAATTGATCCATGATTAAAAGACAATAGAACCCCTTTGTTGGATTGTTGGAGAGATCTTATCCATCTCAATGAATTTAAGTGCTCTCTACCATGAAACTCGGGTACAAATAGGTTCTCTTTTATACCTTTCCTCCAAAGATTAACAACATTATCGTGATTTGGGTACTTTTTACAGGTTTCTGTGAAAGGTTCGTAATGATATTCATCAAAATTACAATCTGCTATTTTAACAAAATCCGGATTTGCAACCACACACATAGGAGTAAAAACAGGATGATTCCCCTTTATATCCTTGTAACTCGTTAATACGTTAAACAATCTTTCCAGGTCATCATTTGATTCAAGACAATCAAATTTAGTGAAATTAGATTTATCAACATTCAAACCCTTATTCACCATCTGGGTATAATCCCATTTGCTGCGCGTTCTAATACTACCCCAATCGTCTGATTCAAAAACAATCAATTTGCGCTTGGTTCGCCATCCAGGGATATTACTTAAATGCTTTCTAATCATCATTGACTTGGTAAAATTACATCCAAATAATTTTGGGCAATTGTTTCAAATTTTAGATCAACTCTTACTTTTATAGCATTGGTCATTAATAATTCTCTTAGATTTTTATCTTCAATCAACCTATTGATGGCCTCGGTTAATTCAGAAGGATTTCCAGGTGTAACTAAAATCCCATTCACTCCACTATTAATAATTTCATTGTACCCATGAAACGTATCGCTCGCAACACACGCCAAAGGCACTGTCATTGCCTCAATTAAAGCATTTGGGAACCCTTCTTTCAAAGATGGCAAAACAAAAATTTGGGCTTCGGATAATTGCTTCCTAAAATCTATCAAATGACCATGGAAAATAACTCTATTATCCACTTTTAACTCTTTTGCCAAATTCTCTAAATTGGTTCTTTCACTCCCATCACCAACAATGCTTAGTTCCCATGAATTATCCTTTATGTTTGCAAAAGCCTTTATTAAATATTCATGTCCTTTTACCTTTTCCAAACGACCAACGGTAACTATTCGATTTAAAGTTGGTGTATCTATTCTTTCAATAATATTTACAGGATTGTTAATTACTGCAATATTTCGTGATTTTGTCTTTTGTAAAAGAACTGACTTTGCAAAATTTGACTGGGCAATTATACCATTGGCTTTGCCGTAAAATTGTTTTCTTAGTAGTTCGCTTAGGAATGGAAGTTTAGCCAATGGATTCATCCTGTCTGTCAGGTATAAAGGATAAGGCAATCCTCTTAGCGCTAAAACAACATAAGGATTGGTCCATTCACTGTAAGCTAAAATTGTATCTGGCTGATAATTCTTCACATATTTTCGCAGAAAAAGCATCATTTTAATAGTATAGCCAAATTTATTATTTGTAATTCTTTCAAAATTAGGCTCCAAAAATTTAATATCTTGATGTAACCTAAAAAATGGATCACTTTGGTATAAGGCAATAATGCTAACATCAAAACCTAATGTTACAAAATAATTAGCTAAGCTAACAGATGCTCGTTCTATTCCGCCTCCAGCAAGGCCATTGTTTATTATTAGTATTTTTTTTTTAGGCACTTTTATTTCCATTTTTAATTTCCAATTCCTCCATTACAACATCCACCATCCATTCACATGAATCAAAATTTCCTTCATAAAAGTTAAGTTCATCATCCCAATATCCAACACATTGATAATAACCTTCTTTTTGAAAACCATAACTTATTTCAATAATAAGCAGTTCATCATTTTTACTTACAAAATCAAATGCCACGCATTGTGTATTCAATTTTTTAGCAGATTCAAAAGAAAGTTTAATCAATTCATCACTAAAATTAGCTTTATCATATTCAATATTGCCGCTACCAGAAGCCCTAAAATCATTTTTCCGAACATTTCTTTTTATGGCAAATGCTTTTTTACCAATTACTATTGTTCTTAAATCAAAACTATTATTAGGAATAAACTCTTGGAAATAAAAATACCCTACTTCATTTCCCATAACCCTAGCAAATGCTGGCTTAACAAACAAGCGATAAATGCTTTTGAATAAATCTATGTAAGTGGCTTTTTTTAATTTTATTTTTCTAACGATTTCTTTTAAATTTTCAAATGAATCAAAATTACTGAATCCGTTATTGAAAGCTTTGTTAACTAGTTTAATACCGCTACTTAAACTTGTTACTTTTTTAACATTGAATGAGCCGGCACCACCTCTTAATTTAAAAATTATAGGAAATTCTGATTGATGAAGGAATTCAATTGCACTTTTTTTATTAAAGAAGGCAAACGACTTAACTGTAGGTAGGTTTAATACTTCTAGTAAGTATTTTTGACCCAATTTGTCATCAAAATGCCAATTAGTTTTAAAGTTTGGAAAAACAACCAAGTTTGCATGCTCTGCCATAAACAATATTTGCTTTGCAATATTCAAATCACGTGGGTCATTTTGTGAATGGTGCCACATGAGTGCGGTGCAACCTTTTAATTGTTCAACTAAATCATTGTCATAACAATTAACTTCTTTAAAAGGAATATCTTGTTTTAATAAATATTTCTTCCAATTAACGTGGAAACCGTAATTACTTTTATGTATCGCTATCATTATCTAAATATTGTTGAGCCCATACTTCAAATGTGTACATTTGCCATACACATTCAAGTTGAGCCGAATCTGCTTCTTTTATATTTAGTACAATTTCATCAGTTTGAGCTATGTCAAAAATTTTTCTTCTTGCGATACTACCTCTAATTTCAGCATTCCATTTTGTAATAAATTCTTTCGAGCTTAAAAAATCTTTTAATGGAATACTGAAACTTTCTTTTGGTCTATAAGCGAAATCAACATCAAAAATATCAGCCGCTAATTTTTTTAATACATTTTTACATTCATATTTACCATTCATTTTTGTAACTAATTGGTCCTTATCAATTGATAATGCAAAACTTACCAAGTTATTATCCAAAAAAGGTACTCTATTCTCAATTGAAAATGCCATCGACATTTTATCCTGTCTCATCAATAAATCAGGTAGATAAGTGGCAATTTCGTATTTTCTATAAGTATTTTTATTTTTAGTCAAACCTTTTAATACTGATTTTCTATATATTACGGCATTATCAAAATTAAAATTCGGTTTTATTTTTTTCAAATAGCTAATTGACCCGAATGTAGATGCTAAAACAATTCTGTTTTCTTTACATAAATAAAGAGAAAGAAAATCAAATATATTTTTCCTGTTAAAAACCAATTTCGATAAAAAATCTTTAGAAAAAAATGAGTGGTGCTCAAAATCAATAAATCTAGAATATCCTGCCAATATTTCATCAGCTCCTTCACCACTTAACAAAACGGTAACTACATCTTTCGCATTTTCACTTAACAAGTACAAACCAATTGTATTTGGATGATTAATAGGTTGCTCAAAAGACCAAGTAGCTTTATCAAAAGCATTGAAAAAATATTCTTGACTTAGTGTGTGTTTATCGCTAGTTAAATTTAATTTATTTTTAACTGCATCTATATATTTTTCTTCTGAGAATTTTGGGTTTTCAAATAAAATTGAGATGGTTTCTAGATTTTTATCAAGGGTACTTTCACTGGCGAAATAGGTTACTAGAGAGGAATCAACACCTCCTGAAAGCTGACAACCTACTTTTACATCACTTATCAATTGAGATTTAACACTCTTTTCTAATGCGTTTGCAAAAATATGGTCAAGTTGATTATGATCAATTTTTAAATTGCCATCCTCATTCAAATTATAAAAAGATATTTCTTTGTAATTTCCATTTTCATCAAACTCTAAATATTTCCCAGGTTTTAAATTTCTTATATTTTTAAAAAGTGTTTTATTAATTAAATTCCTAAAAAGTAAAAACTCATCCAAGTGCGATTCATCTAATTCAAATTTAAAATTAGGCAATGCTTTAAAGCTTTTAATTTCTGAAGAAAATGAAATTCTATTTTCTTCCTCTAAAAGGTACAATGGCTTAATACCAAATCGATCCCTAACTAGGAATAATTTATTGATTTTAGCATCCCAAATAACAATCGCAAACATGCCGTTCAAACGTTCTAACATCCCTTCAATGCCAAAAGCATTGTATAAGTTTAGCACAACTTCAGTATCGCTGCGCCCCTTAAATTTAAACCCTTTTGAAATTAATTCATCTTTAAAATCCTCTGCATTGTAAATTTCACCATTTAACATTAAAACCACATTGCCATCAATACTTTTCATTGGTTGATGACCATTTGGCGATAAATCTAAAATACTTAGTCTATTAAATCCAAAAACTAAATTTGAGGGATTTTTGAAATCAGTTTCAATTTCAAAAGTTACGTCTTCCGCACTGTTCAGCTTCGAATTGATGGCAACAATAGCTGAATTGTCTGGCCCTCTATGTTTTTGGATTAACAGCATTTTTTTAATGATACTGCTGTTTGTTTCGATTTCTGAATTCTTAATCAAATATCCTGCTATTCCACACATAATTTATTTTTTATTAATGAGTGAAGTAAGTAGAACATCTTTATGCGATTCGCACCTTATTAAATTGCTTAAAAGGAGCTTTTTGTCTTTTCTAATTAAGTCAGGTAGCCAACCATTGTTGTGCATTCTGGGTAAAATTTTACCTAAGTAAGGTTGGAGATAAGTATTTACAGTTGAATTCATAGATTGAACATATTTCTTGAACGATTCCATCAATAATTCATCATTGCTTATGATTTGATTTATTTCTTCAATTTTACTTAAAAAATGCTCCTTTGATTCTTTTAAAAATATTCCTTCCTTGTCACCATTTTGTTCTATAAATTCTAGTTCAAAGGTAATTTGTTTATTTTTTTCGAATATTAATCGAACCATCATACCAAAATTCCAAGTTTTATGAGATGGTTTTACCCAATCAAAACAAAAATTTCCTAATCCATAAAAAATGGGCGCTTCCTTGTAATACTCATAACCCGAAATAATATGAGGATGATGACCAATCACTGCATTTGCTCCGGCATCAATAAAAAATCTATACCATTTTTTCATTCTCGGACTTGGCAATTCATAATGCTCATGGCCTCCGTGAACGTTAATAATTATAAAATCAACTTGATTTTTTAATTCAACTATTTGATTAAAAATCCCAGGTAAATCTATGGGGTTGCAACCAGGTTCATCTCCAAATGTAACCGTCCATTCGCTCTCGGCTATATTGATAAAACCAAATTTTAAATCACCTATCACTTTTACCATGGGCTTGGAAGCCTCACCCAAATTGAATCCACTCCCCATCCATTCAATGTTGAATTTATTGAGTGCTTCATAGCTGTTTTTTAGGCCAACTGCGCCATAATCCAAAAAGTGATTATTGGCAGTTGCCACCAATTTGCAGTTTAAATAGTTAATTATTTCCGCGTTAGCAGGATGAGCTTTCAAATAAGGCCCTGTTTTATCAATTTTATCACCATCAATGGTCAATGGACATTCTAATTCCATGATGTTATAATCATTTCCATCAAAAAATGGTTTGACTGAACTAAAAAGTTCCTGCCAATTATCATTTTTTAATACTCTATTTTCAATTCTTTGCCACGGGCAAAAATCCCCTGTAAATCCAATTTTAATCATACATATAAAATTTGTTCAAAAGCGCTACCATTATTTAATTATTGTGGTATCAGATTGTTTTTTTCACTTAAAATTAAATCCCCCAATTGATCTGTGGACATAAATTCTACATCAGGATATTTTTTTATAATTGATTTTAATAATAGCGTCAATTTCTCAAGTCCGTCCTTTCTGTTTTTTTCACTTATTGTTCCCATATAGTTTACTCTGTGGGTGCTAATGGTTGCAGGCCTATTCCATCGAAAAGAAATATCTACCTCATTTAAACAACCTGTTATGCTATCATTAAAGTTTCTATCTTGGCATGTTTCAAAGGCACAATTTCTGGTTAAATAAATTTGTTTGTTGGCATTAAAATCACCTAAATGATTCCTTTTGCCAGTTTCTTTTGTCAACATTCTTTTGTTTTGAGGATATAACTGAAATGCTTGCCCTTGGATATATAAAACACCATTTTCATGCACAACATTTTCAATGTTATTATCCCAGATATGATTATTTGCAATAAAAGACTTTGAGTTATATCCTATGATAGTTTTAAAATGCGCTAAACCTTTAGCTATTGAATTGCTAATAAATGCTAGCTCTGTTTCTGAAGAATAATTGCATCCAGCCATAGAATTTCTCTCCACAAAATCATTTATTCCATTTCCTAAAATACCCCAAAAGCCAAAATCAAACATCGTTTTTGTTAATTTATCAGTTTGCAGAAGCTTCATCCAAAGAGCAACATTTAAATGTTCTCTTCCATGGAATTGTGGTTTAAAGATATTTTCACTCATGCCATTTTTCCATAGTGACAAGCAATTTTGAGTATTTGGCTGCCTTTTAAACGTGTCCGTTACTAATTCATAATGGTATTCTGAAAAATTACTTTTCCTAATTTTTTCAAAATCAGGGTTTGCCATAATACTATTGGCTGTAAAAATAGGATGTTGCCCGCTATTATTTTTAATCGATTTTAATGTTTCAAAAAGTGCATTTAAATCATCCTCAGTTTCTAATGAATCATAAATAGCGTATGTATTGTATTCAATTTTGAATTGACTTTGGATGGTTTCTAAAATTGCTCTGGAGGGAGTTCTTATAGTTCCCCAATCATCTGATTCAATAACAATAATCTTCCGGTTGGTTTTCCAACCCGGTATATTGAGCAGATTATTTTTAACAGATGTAATAAGTTTTTTTATCATAAATATTTACTCACTCCAAACTACCCTTTTTACATAATTTGTATAACTCAATACAATTCTAACCATTTTATCTGAAACATTAGGCATGCTGTAATCAATTATAGGGCGAAAAATTCTGTTTTTGCTGTTTTTTTCATAGGCCAGCTGAGTTAAACCTTGCAATATTCTTTCTTTATCAAGTCCAACCATCATAACCGCAGTTTCTTCCATTGCCTCCGGTCTTTCATGGGCTTCACGTATATTCAAGGCCGAAAAGTTTAAAATAGAACTTTCCTCCGAAATGGTTCCACTATCAGACAGTACTGCAAAAGAATCAATTTGAAGCGCGTTGTAATCATTGAAACCCAGCGGTTTTTGCCACTGAATTAAACTGTTTAGGGTGATTGGTGATTGGTGATTGGTGATTGGTGACTGGTGATTGGTGACTGGTGATTGGTGACTGGTGACTGGTGATTGGTGACTGGTTGTGGCAGTTAGCTTTTCTAAACGGATGCGTGTTCTTGGGTGTGTGCTTACTATAATTGGAAATTGGTATTTTTCAGCAATTGCATTCAGGCTATCAATCAATCCAAAGAAGTTTTTGTCGTTAGTAATGTTTTCTTCTCTGTGTGCTGAAACCACAAAGTATTTGCCTTTCTCCAATGATAATTTTTTCAAGATATCACTTTTTTCAATATTGGGTTTGTAGTGATTTAACACTTCAAACATGGGGGAACCTGTTTTAATAATTCTATCAGCAGGCAAACCTTCTCTCAACAAATATTCTCTGGCAATGTCGCTATAAGTTAAGTTGATATCAGCAATATGATCCACTATTTTCCTATTGGTTTCTTCAGGAACTCTTTGGTCAAAACACCTATTTCCAGCTTCCATATGAAAAATAGGAATATGGCGCTTTTTTGCAGGGATAGCGCACAAGCAACTGTTAGTATCACCTAGTACCATAAAAGCATCGGGCTTCAAATCTGCTAACAATGCATCTATTTTTATGAGTATTTGTCCTATTGTTTCGGTAGCAGTTGCACCGGCAGCATTTAAAAAGTAATCTGGCTTACGAATTCCCAAATCATCGAAAAATATTTGGTTTAATTCGTAATCATAATTCTGACCAGTATGAACAATAATATGTTCAATTGCTGGTGATTCATCCATTTTAGCCATCACACGAGATAGGCGAATGATTTCTGGTCGCGTACCGACAACGGTGACTAATTTAAGTTGTTTGTTCATGTGTTTTTATATGTATAAAGTACAAAGTCAAAAGTTTAAAGTGCAAAGTCAAAAGTTAGTAGTCAAAAGTTAATAGAGTTATTTATTTAAACATATTTTCTTTTACCTTTTTTTCTTTTACCTTTAATTTTCTTTATTTAATTTTATGATTATTGATCCTAGAATATTTTTTAGTTCAGTGCTTTCTTTGATCAATTTTTCAAGTTCTTCAGATTTGATTTCTATTAATTCTTTGATTACTCTTAACCAGTAATTTGACTCTCTAGCTTCTTTAAGTGATATTCTAACCTTGTGTTTAAAATCAGCTGGTGACGAGGCGGCCTGTTACTCCTCATAATTTGCTCCGACTGAGGTTGAAGATTTTCCTAATTTATATTTTATGATATTGTATTCAGATTCATTTGGTAGTGTACGTAAAAACTTTAAAACATTTACTCCAAAGTTAAAAGTCCTTTCTAATAAATCATTTTGTTTCATCTGATAATATTACTTTTTTACTTTAAACTTTTTACTTTTACCTTAAACATTCTCAAAAAAAGTATCCGGATCAGCCGGGTCATAAAATTCATTGATCCAAAAAATGGTGTACAATTCTTCTTCGCCAATGTTTTTTATGTTATGGGTGAACCAAATAGGCATATCTACATAGGCCGGTTCATTTCCATCTAAATAAAAATCAATGACTTCATTTGTACCAATTTGTCTGAGCTGAATTAGGGCTTTTCCTTTAATTACGGCAAATCGTTCAATTTTGCGGGTATGGAAATGGTTTCCTCTAGTAATTTGTGGAACTGTTGTTGAAAAAGAAACTTGTCCTCCAATATTTAATCGAATTATTTCAGTAAATGCACCCCTATTGTCTGGATGACTTGTAAACTTTACTGGGAAGTAACTTTTAATTGGCATATAACACCTAAAAGTATTGAACAATAAATAATCCAATGCATTATTCAATTTAGGAATTATGCCTTTTCCTTGATACTCAATTTGGAAATTTGTTATTTTATTTAAAAGTTCTACTAAAGTAATTTCGTGCTGGTGATTGATAAGAATAGTTTCTTGAAATGATTTTTTATTGATTGCATTTTCAATTTGGCCAACGAATTCATTCACCAACTCTCCCACATAAATTAAATTCAATTGGCTGTCGCCATTTACAGTTGGTGTTTCTCCATGTGATAATTGGTGGCAAAATGTGGCTACTACTGAATTATAATAGGGGTGACCAAATGGCCCAAAAACATTCGGTATCACTAACCCTGTAAATTTTGCTTGGTTTTTTGTTGCCCAATTTACAAATAGTTCGCGCCCTTCTTTTTTTGATTTTCCATACAAATTATCCTTTTCTTCTTGGGTAGAAGATGAAAATAATACGTGCGGTGTTGAGTTTGTTCTTTCTAAGGAAGCAATCAATTTCTGAACTAATTCTATATTGGTATTATAAATAATATTTGCATCATTGTGCCTATTCATAGCGGCCAAATGAATAATAACATCGCAATTACTTACAAAAGCATCTATATCACTTTCAGCATCAAAATATTCTTTTTTGAATGCTATTCGTTCATATTTTTCGGGAGTTAAACCAAGGGTATTGTAAATATGTTTCCCTATAAATCCGGCTTGTCCGGTGATTCCTATTTTTAACATTTTTTTACTGGTAATTGGTGACTGGTAATTGGT
>Ga0209550_10000697_pt1 | contig 32176 bp, 34 predicted proteins | sample LauGreSuBDMM15SN_2_FD_187567 | JGI IMG/M metagenome (GOLD analysis project Ga0209550, IMG submission 187567) | Freshwater lake microbial communities from Lake Michigan, USA - Su13.BD.MM15.SN (SPAdes) (version 5) | ecosystem: Environmental > Aquatic > Freshwater > Lake | place: Lake Michigan... | reverse complement strand
GTGCCCCCCGGACTGCCTGTCCGGGGGGTGCGAGCAACAACGCCAGAGGCCTGAAGCGGCAGACCTGCGGCCGTGCAGCGCTTTCACCCATGAGGTGAAAGCCGTCGTGAGCGCAAGTGTTTGATTCATCAAGTGTTTCAAGCGCAAGCAAGCGGCCAACTGCCGGGTTTAGGTTCAATGGGTCAAACAATTCCATATGCGCGCAGACTTACTCCTTGTTGAACGCGGTCACGCCGCCACCCGCTCGCAGGCCCAGCGCCTGATTGCCTCCGGCCTGCTCTGGCGCGAGGGGGATTTGCCTTGGAAAAAAGTCGCCAAAAATGGTGACGAGGTGCCCACGTCTGCCGAACTGCAGCTCACTGACACGGCCGAAGCCAAGTACTCCTCTCGCGGCGGCCTCAAGCTCGAAGGCGCATTGAAAGCCACCGGCCTTCAAGTGGCTGACAGCCGCTGCTTAGACCTGGGGCAATCGACGGGGGGCTTTACCGATTGCCTGCTCCAGCACGGCGCGGCTGGGGTGGTGGGCATTGATGTGGGTCACGGCCAGTTGCACGCCAGCTTGCGGGACAACCCGCGTGTGGTGGCCATCGAAGCCGTCAACGCCCGCTCACTGAGCGTGGACGAGTTTTGGGACCATCATGACGAGCTTGTGAGCCTGGAGGGTGAAGCCGAGCCGGATCACGCCCTGTTCGACGTGCTCACGGCCGATTTGTCGTTTATTTCGCTGACCTTGGTGCTGCCTGCCATGGCGCGGCTGCTCAAGGTGGGCGGCCAGGCGCTGCTGCTGGTCAAGCCTCAGTTTGAACTGCAGCCCGGCCAAGTGGGCAAGGGCGGCATTGTCAAAGACGAGGCCTTGTTCACGTTGGTGCAAGAACGCTTGCGCGCCTGCTGCACCGAGCTGGGCCTGGAAGTGCTCGCCTGGTTGGACTCGCCCATTGAGGGCGGCGACGGCAACCGCGAGTTTTTCATTCATGCCCGCAAGCTCAGCGCCGAGCACGATGAGGCGCCCTTGGTTGAGGCGCCAGCTCGTCAGGCGCCCAAGCGCCAGCCACGCCAAGAGCGGCGCCTGCCATTGCCCGACGAGGACGAGCGCCAGGCCTCGCATGACGGCCAGCCCGGTCCTGCCAAGCGCAAGAGCAACAGTAAAAGCAAAAGTAAAAGTTAATTTTTAAAGCCTAAAGAGACGCACCGCCATGAAGCTGCTGCCCCTGAGTTTTGAATTTTTCCCCACTAAAACGCCCGAAGGTGCGGCCAAACTGCGCGCTGTGCGTCAGCAGTTGTACGCCTTTGAGCCCGAGTTTTGCTCGGTCACGTTTGGTGCCGGCGGCTCCACCCAAGAGGGCACATTTGCGGCCGTGGCCGAGATCCAGGCCGAGGGTGTGCCGGCAGCCTCGCATTTGTCGTGCATAGGCGCCACCCGTGCCCGCGTGCGCGAGCATCTGGTGCAACTCCAGGCCATGGGCGTCAAGCGCTTGGTGGCTTTGCGTGGCGACTTGCCCAGCGGCTATGGCGCAGGCGGCGAGTTCCATTACGCCAGCGATTTGGTGGCTTTTGTGCGCGCCGAGATGGGCGACGCCTTTCACATTGAGGTGGCGGCCTACCCGGAGGTGCATCCGCAAGCAAAGTCGCCCGAGTCTGATTTGCAGGCCTTTGCCCAGAAGGTCAAGGCCGGAGCCAACTCGGCCATCACGCAGTATTTTTTCAACTCGGATGCTTATTTTCGCTTTGTGGACGATGCTTGTGCGCTGGGCGCGGACGTGCCGGTGGTGCCCGGCATCATGCCCATCTTGGGGTCCAGCCAGCTGCTGCGCTTTTCAGACGCTTGCGGCGCAGAAATCCCGCGCTGGATCCGTTTGCGGCTGCAAGCTTTTGGCGACGACACGGCTTCCATCCAGGCTTTTGGCCTGGACGTGGTGACCGACCTGTGCGACCAGCTTTTGTCGGCCGGCGCGCCCGCGCTGCATTTCTACACCATGAACCAGTCGGCCGGGGTCGGCGAGATCATTCGCCGCCTGCAAGACCGCTGAGCTGGCGCCCAGCTTGGGGCTCAGCTGCCGTGTGTCAGCGTGAAACCGGCGTTGCGGTCCTGGCCCAGCCACTCCACCATTTGCGGCAGCGCCGCCTTGAGCTCGGCTCGCAAGGTGTAGGGTGGGTTGATCACAAACATGCCGCTGGCCGGCAGCCCAGGCCGGATCACATCGCCTTGCTCATTGGTGAGCAGCTTGCTGGACTTGACGGTGAGCGTGGCGTCCAGCCAGCCGCGGCCTTCGCGTTGGGCCAGAGTTTTAAGCTTTTTAGGCAGGTCGTGGGCCTCAGGCCGGGGAATCAGCGGGTACCACACGGCGTAGGTGCCGGTGGCAAAGCGCTTGACCGCGTCCGTCATCACGGCAGTCACGCGGGCGTAGTCGCTCTTCATTTCATAGCTGGGGTCGCACACCACCAGGGCCCGTCGGGAGGGCGGCGGCAGCAGCGGCTTGAGCGCCTCAAAGCCGTCTTGCATTTGGCAGGCCACCGCACGGCCGAGTTCGAGCTGCGCCATGTTGCCCGACAGCGCCTTGAAGTCGGTGGGGTGCAACTCATAGAGCTTGAGTTTGTGGCGACCTTCCATAAAGCGCGAGGCCAGGTAAGGCGAGCCCGGGTAAACCGAGAGTGTGGCTGGATCGTGCGCCTCCTCAAAGCCCGGGTTGAGCCCGGCCAGCAGGTCCAGGTAGGCTTGCAGCGCCGGGGCCACCACGGCGCTGGCGCCGGCTTTGTGCAGGGCCGCGGCCAGGCGCAACACGCCTTGCCCGGCTTCCCCGCTGGTTTGGCTGTAGTCCCCGTCCAGCCGGTACAGGCCTGCACCGGCGTGGGTGTCTATCACGGTGAGCGCCGTGTCTTTTTGCGTGAGGTAGGTCATCAGGGCCAGCAGCGTGGTGTGCTTGAGCACATCCGCATGGTTGCCGGCGTGAAAGGCGTGGCGGTAACTGAACATGGCCGTGATGCTAACCGCTGGCCAGACCTGAAACACGTTTTGTGCTTGCCTTAAGTGGAAGTTTTTGTATACTCTCCGGTTCTTCAGCGTTTGGCATCCGCCGGAAGACATGGGCTGCAAAGCCTGTGCACACCACCTAAGAGGCTCCCAACAGAGGAGCGCCGACCGTGGAGTAGATGTCTCGTTTCGGTGGTTTCAAGGTTTTGAAACCGCCGTTCAACCCTCAAGAGCACACCCATGAAAACTTTCAGCGCTAAACCCGCTGAGGTGGTGCATGAGTGGTTTGTGATTGACGCAGCCAACAAGGTTCTCGGTCGAGTCGCCAGCGAAGTGGCTCTCCGTCTGCGTGGTAAACACAAGCCAATCTACACGCCTCACGTCGATACCGGTGACTTCATTGTCATCATCAACGCAGCCCAGCTGCGTGTGACCGGCACCAAGTCCCTGGACAAGGTCTACTACCGTCACTCCGGTTACCCCGGCGGCATCACTGCCACCAACTTCCGCGACATGCAAGCCAAGCACCCTGGCCGCGCCTTGGAAAAGGCCGTCAAGGGCATGCTGCCCAAAGGGCCGCTGGGCTACGCCATGATCAAAAAGCTCAAGGTCTATGGTGGTGCTGAGCATCCCCATTCGGCTCAACAGCCCAAAGCGTTGGACATTTAAGGAGCCGAGATGATTGGTGAATGGAACAATGGCACCGGCCGTCGCAAATCAAGCGTCGCCCGCGTGTTTCTGAAAAAAGGCACCGGCAAGATCACGGTCAATGACAAGGACATCGCCGCCTATTTTGGCCGCGAGACCTCGATCATGATCGTCAAGCAGCCCTTGATGTTGACTGCGAACGTCGAAGCTTTCGACATCATGGTCAATGTCCACGGTGGCGGCGAGTCCGGCCAAGCCGGCGCAGTGCGCCACGGTATTACCCGCGCCCTGATCGACTATGACGCAAGCCTCAAGCCGGCCCTGAGCCAGGCTGGCTTTGTGACCCGCGATGCCCGCGAGGTCGAGCGTAAAAAGGTCGGTTTCCGTTCTGCGCGTCGCCGCAAGCAGTTCAGCAAGCGTTAAACGCTGTGGCTGGCGCGCCTTTGCTGGCGCGTCTGTCCGCACCCCAAGCCGCCTTGGTTGCAAAGCCCTGGCGGCTTTTTTGTGGATGAGCGCTCTGCCTGCATGCGAGCCATTCAAGGCCTTGAAGTCGTTCAGGGCCTGTGGTTGATGAAATTACTGTAGTATTGATCTCTTTAGATTTTCAGCTCACCCGAGGAGCCCGCCATGAGCGCCCTAGCCGAACAGATTTCCACCGCACAAATGCCCGTCATGCCCGACCCCTTTGTCTTCACCGATGCGGCTGCCGCCAAAGTGGCAGACCTGATCGCTGAAGAGGGCAACCCCGACCTCAAGCTGCGCGTGTTCGTTCAAGGCGGCGGCTGCTCGGGCTTTCAGTACGGCTTTACCTTTGACGAAATCGTCAACGAAGACGACACCACCCTGAGCAAAGGCGGTGTGTCCTTGCTCATAGACGCCATGAGCTACCAGTACCTGGTGGGTGCCGAGATCGACTACAAAGACGACCTCGAAGGCGCGCAGTTCGTGATCAAAAACCCCAACGCCACCAGCACCTGCGGCTGCGGCTCCAGCTTTTCGACCTGAGCTGTTGAGCCTCAGTCAGCAAAAAGGACCCTTCAGGGTCCTTTTTTGTTTCCGCTTCAGGCGCCAAGGTGCGCCAGGCGTGCATGGCTCAAGGCAGTGTACTGTGGGTCGGTTGGCTGGCGGGGTAGAGCGCTCCCAGCACGCGTGCACCACGCGCCCCTGTGACGGCGGGCAAGCTCGCAGGCTGGCGGTCACACCAGGCCTTGGCCAGCCAGGCAAAGGCTGCTGCTTCCACCTGCATGACCGGCAGGCCCGCATCGTCCGTGGGCCGCACACAGATGCCTGGCAGGGCTGCTTGCAGGTGCTGCATCAGGGTGCGGTTGAGTGCGCCGCCACCACACACCAGCAAGTCGTGGGTGTCAGGCGCCCGGGTGAGCAGGTCGCGGGCGCAGGCTTGCGCGCTCATGGCAGTCAGGCTGGCCTGCACATCGGCGGGGAGCAGCTGTTCCTTGAAGTCGGCCAACTTGGTCTGCAGCCAAGCCGGGTTGAACAAGTCTCGCCCTGTGCTTTTGGGGGGGTGTTGGCTGAAAAAAGGCTCGGCGAGCAAGGCCTGCAACAAGCCTTGGTGGATGCGCCCCGAAGCCGCCCATGCGCCTGCGTGGTCAAAAGGCTGGCCGGTGTGCAGCTGGCACCAGTGGTCCAGCAAGGCGTTGCCAGGGCCGCAGTCAAAGCCCCGCACCAGCCCCTGGGCCGGCAGCAAGGTGAGGTTGCTGATGCCGCCTATGTTGAGCACCGCCACCGAGCGGTGAGCTTGCGCCCACAAGGCGGCATGAAAAGCGGGCACCAAGGGCGCACCCTGGCCACCGGCGGCCACATCGGCCGTGCGAAAGTCGGCCACCACGTCCAGGCCTGTGAGTTCTGCCAGCAGCGCCGGGTTGTTCAATTGCAGGGTGTAGCCGCTGCCGCCAAATTCCTGCGGCCTGTGCCTGACGGTTTGCCCGTGCGCGCCCAGGGCCTTGATGGGCCCAGCGCCCAGCTTGTGGGCCTGCGCTTGCAGCTCGGCCACCACCTCGGCATACACCGCCACCAGCGTGTGGGCTGCCAGGGCTGCGCGGTGGAGCTCGTTGGGGCCGGGGGTGTTCAGGGCCAAGAGCTCTTGCCGAAAATCGGCGCTAAAGCCGCGGCTGGCGAAGGCCAACACGCGGGGCGAAGCGCTGAAGTCGACCAGCACCCCGTCGGCCCCATCCAGCGAGGTGCCGGACATGAGGCCAATGAACAGCTCAGTAGAAGGCGAAGGGGAATTCAAGTCGGGGCCCGCATCCGACCGCTGCGCCAACCGAGTGTTATTCGGCGCGGCTTTGCTGCATCACGCCAGCCGCATTCAGCTGTTGGCGCATCATGCCTGCCATTTGGCGAAAAGCGGGCATGGCCGCTGTGGACAGGGGCACGCTGTCGCTTTGCTTGGCAATGGTCAAGGGGTCTTTGTGCACGCCAGCGATGCGGAACTCAAAGTGCAGGTGTGGGCCGGTGGCCCAACCCGTGGAGCCAACCGCACCAATGTGCTGGCTTTGGCTCACGCGCTCGCCCTTTTTCACCGAAATGCGGGAAAGGTGGGCGTACACCGTGGTGTGGCCTTTGCCATGGTTGATGAACACCACGTTGCCAAAACCATTTTGGCTGCCGGCGAAATCCACCACACCGTCGCCCACCGAGCGCACAGGCGTGCCTGTGGGCGCGCCGTAGTCCACGCCGAGGTGGGCACGCCAGGTGTTGTGAATGGGATGCAGGCGCATTTTGAAGCCGCTGGTCATGCGCGAAAATTCCATGGGCGAGGCGAGGTACGCGCGCCGCAGGCTCTTGCCGTCCAGGCTGAAATAGGCGCCGCGCACCTCGCCCTTGGGGCCGCGTGGCTGGGTTTCGTCACGGAACCACATGGCTTGCAAGGCCTTGCCTGCATTGATGAACTCGGTGCTCAGCACGCGACCTGGGCGCAAGGCTTCGCCGTCGGCCTCCAGGGTTTCATAGAGCACGCTGAAGCGGTCGCCCTTGCGCAGGCTGCGGTGAAAGTCGATGTCGCCAGAGAAAATCTCAGCAATCTGGGTGGCGATCGAGTCAGGCAGGCCGGCCTCGTCGGTGGCGGCAAACAGCGAACTTTTGATCAGGCCAGTGGCCAGGCGCGAAGAGCGGGTGTAAGGCGCGCTCTCCACGCGGGAAGCAAAGTCCTTGCCCTTGCGCTCTATCACCAGGCGCTGGAAAAAGTTCTCGTCGTCGGTGGCCCAGCGCGTGGACAGCTTGAGCAACTGCTGGTCGTCATTGGCTTCGGCGGTCACAGTTCTGCCCGCACGGCCCAACAAAAGCTGGCGCACCAGGGCGTCTTGGCGCAAAAAGGCGGCGGCAGCGGGGTCGGCCAAATTCAGTCGGCGCAGCAGGCTGTCGGCACTGTCGCTGCTGCGGGTGACTTCGGTGCGGTACAGGCTAAAGCGGTGGTCCAGCAGGGCATCGGCCTGGCTGCGCACGGGCAAGGGCTGCACCTGCTCGACCACTTGCACCACGGGAAGGTCGGCGGCATCGGGGGCCAAAGGGGCCACGCCAAACGCCGTCACGCCTGTGCCCAAGAGCACCGTCGCCAGTGCCGCCATCACGCGCCTGGGGTGGCGGCGCAGTGAATTGAGCACGAGGTCTACGGACGATGACAAGGTGTATGGCTTCAACGCAGGTCTTTCAATGGCGCAAGTCGTCAATGACGTGAGGGGCTGACTTCAGGGTCCTGGTCGAGGAAGAAACCCCAAGCAAAACCACGACCTTACAATAGAAGTTAGGTCAACCTCACAAAAAGAACTGTCAATTATAAGGCCCTGCTGAGGCCAGGCAATACCTTCCCGACCTTGAAAACCCTTATGAATCAACCCCTTCCATCCGCCGCCCCCTTGTCAGACGCGGTCCAGGCGGCGCTTGCCGTGACCTTGCGGGGCTGTGAAGAGCTCATTCCCCAGGCCGATTGGATTCGCAAATTGCAGCGCTCTGAGCAAAGCGCCCAGCCGCTGCGCATCAAGCTGGGGCTGGACCCCACCGCCCCCGACATCCACCTGGGCCACACCGTGGTCTTGAACAAGCTGCGCCAATTGCAGGACCTGGGGCACCAGGTGATTTTCTTGATTGGAGACTTCACCAGCTTGATTGGCGATCCGTCCGGGCGCAACACCACACGCCCGCCGCTCACGCCCGAGCAGATCAAGGCCAACGCCGACACCTATTACAAGCAAGCGAGCATGGTGCTGGACCCCGCGCGAACCGAAGTTCGCTACAACAGCGAGTGGAGCCTGCCCCTGGGGGCCATGGGCATGATTGAGCTGGCGGCCAAGTACACCGTGGCCCGCATGATGGAGCGCAACGACTTCAATGACCGTTTCAAGGCCGGCACCCCTATTTCGGTCCACGAGTTTTTATACCCCTTGATGCAGGGCTACGACAGCGTGGCCCTCAAGTCCGACCTTGAGTTGGGCGGCACCGACCAAAAATTCAACCTGCTCATGGGCCGCCACCTGCAGCAGGAGTACGGCCAAGAGCCTCAGTGCATCTTGACCATGCCGCTGCTCGAAGGCCTGGACGGCGTGGACAAAATGTCCAAGAGCAAAAACAACTACATCGGTATTTCCGAGGACGCCAACACCATGTTTGCCAAGGTGCTGTCGATTTCTGACGAGCTGATGTGGCGCTGGTACACGCTGCTGTCTTTCCAGTCCATGCCGGCCATAGCGGCGCTCAAGCAAGAGGTGGCGGCTGGCCGCAACCCCAAAGACGCCAAGGTGGCGCTGGCCAAAGAAATCACGGCGCGCTTTCACAGCCAGGCGGCGGCCGAGGCGGCCGAGCAAGATTTTGTCAACCGCAGCAAAGGCGGCGTGCCCGATGAAATTCCTGAGGTATCCCTCAGCGGCGCGCCCATGGGCCTCACGGCCTTGCTCAAAAGCGCGGGTCTCGCGCCTTCGACCAGCGAAGCGGGCCGCCTGATTGACGGCGGCGGCGTGCGGGTGGACTCCAGCGTGGTCAGCGACAAAGGGCTCAAGCTGGACGCGGGCACTTATGTGGTGCAGGTCGGCAAGCGTAAATTTGCCCGTGTCACTTTGGGCTGAGGCACATTAGACATTGACCAGCTGTGAACAGGCCTTGCCCCCGACCACAATGAGGGCATGACCCTTTCAGTCGCCCTGTCCCTGGACAAGCTCACGCCCCAGCGCTTGCTGCTGGCTTCTGTGGCCGCCGCCCTGCTGACCATGGCGCTCAAGACCGGCGCTTGGTGGCTCACAGGCTCGGTGGGCCTGCTGGCCGACGCCATGGAGTCGCTGGTGAACCTGAGCAGCGCCATGTTTGGCCTGTGGATGGTGACGATTGCGCAAAAGCCGGCTGACCAAGCCCATCCCCAAGGGCATCACAAGGCCGAGTATTTTTCATCTGGATTTGAGGGCGCGCTCATTGTGGTGGCCGCTGCCGCCATTGTGTGGGCCGCCTGGCCCCATTTGTGGGAACCGCAGCCGCTGCAGCGCCTTGACTGGGGCCTGGGCCTGTCTGTCGTGAGCTCGGCCATCAACGGCGGGCTGGCTTGGGTGATGCTGCGCGCCGCGAGGCATCACCGCTCCATTGCCCTGGAGGCCGACGGCCGGCACTTGATCACTGATGTCTGGACCTCTGCGGGCGTGATGCTGGGCATTGCGGCGGTCTGGTTGACGGGCTGGCTGTGGCTGGACCCGGTGGTGGCCATCGCCATGGCGCTGAACATCTTGCGCGAAGGCTTCAAGCTGCTGTGGCGCTCGTCCCAGGGCCTGATGGACGAGGCCATAGAGCCCGAGGCCATGGCACAGGTTCACCAGACTTTGGCCAAGTTTGCCCAGCCAACCGTTCGCTTTGACCACCTCAGCTCCAGGCGCTCGGGCCAGCGCAATTTTTTGTACATGCACATGCACATGCCGCCAGACTGGTCGCTCAGGCGCGCTGCCGCTTTGCGCGGCGAGGTGGAGCAGGCCCTCATGGCCGAGGTGCCCGGCCTGCGCGCCACCATTGAGCTCTTGCCCAGCGATGTGGAGGCGCACATTGACGACCATGTGGATCAAATTGAAAAGGCCAAGCCATGAAAGCGGTGTTGCAGCGGGTCAGTCAGGCGCGGGTGGAGGTGGAAGGCCAGGTGGTGGGCGCCATTGGCTCGGGTTTGCTCATGCTGGTGTGCGCCGAGCACGGCGACACCCGTGCGCAGGCCGACAAGCTGCTGGCCAAGGTGCTCAAGCTGCGGGTGTTTGCCGATGAGGCCGGAAAAATGAACCGCAGCCTGCAAGACCTGGACGGGCAGGGCTCGTGCGGCGGCTTGCTCATCATCAGCCAGTTCACGCTGGCGGCCGATGTGTCAAGCGGCAACCGCCCGAGCTTCACTGGCGCCGCCCCGCCTGAGCTGGGGCGCGAGCTCTATGATTATTTGGTGGCTCAGGCGGCGCTGCTGCACCCGTCTGTAGCCAGTGGCCGGTTTGGCGCCGACATGCAGGTGCACCTGGTCAACAACGGACCAGTCACCATCCCCATTCATATTCCTGCGTCGGCCCTGGCGTCGGCCTTGCCACCGGTTTGAACGGCGACTGAGCCCGGATGCTCAGTACGGGTTGGGAAAGCCCAGCGACGCCATGAGCAGCACCTCCAGCGCTTCCATCTCGAGCGCGTCGCGCTCGTTTATCTCGTGGTCGTAGCCCTGCGCATGCAAGGTGGCGTGCACCAGCAGGTGGGCGTAATGGTCTTGCAAGGGCTTGCCTTGTTCGGCCGCTTCGCGCTCAAGCACCGGGCCACACAGCACCAGGTCGGCCACCACCACCGGCGTTTGCGCGTAGCCAAAGGTCAGCACATTGGTGGCGTAGTCTTTGCGGCGGTAATCGCGGTTGAGGGCTTGGCCCTCCTCCAGGCCGACCACGCGCACCGTGAGCTCGGCCGGGCTTTGCAGGGCGTGCGCGATCCAGCGCGCCACTTTGGCGCGGCCCAGCAGTTTTTTGTGCGCCGCCACGCCGGGGAAGTCGCCAAACTGCAGCGACAAGTCCAGCCCGCTCATCGGCCACCTCGGCGGGGCGAGGCGACTTTGTCCAGCACCTCTGCAGGGCTTGAACGCTGCTTGTCGTAGGCGTCCACAATGCGCGCCACCAGCGGGTGACGCACCACGTCGGCGCTGGTCAGGCGCGTGATGGCAATGCCCTTGACGCGCTTGAGCACGCGCTCTGCATCCACCAAGCCGCTCATTTGCTCAATGGGCAAATCAACCTGGCTCACATCGCCCGTGACCACAGCCTTGCTGCCAAAGCCGATGCGGGTCAAAAACATTTTCATTTGCTCGGGCGTGGTGTTTTGCGCCTCGTCCAAGATCACAAAAGCGTGGTTGAGCGTGCGCCCGCGCATAAAAGCCAAGGGGGCAATCTCGATTTGTTGGCGCTCAAAGGCTTTTTGCACGCGCTCAAAGCCCATGAGCTCATAAAGCGCGTCATACAGCGGGCGCAGGTAAGGGTCCACTTTTTGGTTGAGGTCGCCTGGCAAAAATCCCAGGCGCTCGCCAGCTTCTACGGCCGGCCGGGTGAGCACGATGCGCTGCACCGAGCTGCGCTCGAGCGCGTCCACCGCGCAGGCCACCGCCAGGTAGGTTTTGCCCGTGCCGGCCGGGCCAATGCCAAAGGTGATGTCGTTCTCGGCAATGTTCTGCAGGTACTGGCCTTGGTTGGTGGTGCGCGCCTGCAAGTCGGCCCGCCGGGTGGCCAAGCTGGAGGCGCCGTGGCCGCCCTTGGCCGTGCCATCGCCCGCCAGCATCAGCTGCACCTGTTCTTCAGGAATGGGGCGGCTGGCCATTTCATAGAGCGCCTGCAGCAATTCCATGGCCTGCTGGGCCTGGGCTTTGGGGCCGTCCACCTTGAACTGCTCAAAGCGGTGGGCAATGCTCACTTGCAAGGCCGCCTCTATGGTGCGCAGGTGCGCATCGGTCGGGCCGCACAGGTGCGTGAGGCGGGCGTTGTTGTGGGGCGTGAAGGTGTGGCGAAGAATCAAGCGGTGTGTCCTGATGGGGTCGGGCGCTTTTGCGCGCCAAGGAAGGCGATTGTCTGTCCTTCTGCGGGTCGTGTCTGAGGGCGCTCATTTCTGGACTGCCGGCGCTCAAGGTGCACTGCTAAGATTTGCCCATGATTGGACGCATCACTGGCCTGTTGGCCGAGAAAAATCCACCCGAGCTGCTGGTGGACTGCCAGGGCGTCGGCTACGAGCTGCTGGTGCCCATGAGCACTTTTTACAACCTGCCGCCGCTGGGCGACAAGGTCAGCTTGTTGACCCATTTTGTGGTGCGCGAAGACGCGCAAATTTTGTACGGCTTTGGCACCTCGGCCGAGCGCGCGGCCTTCAGGCAGCTCATCAAAATCTCTGGCGTGGGCCCGCGCACGGCGCTGTCGGTGCTCTCAGGCATGAGCGTGGACGATCTCGCGCGCGCCATCAGCAGCCAAGAAGCCGGTCGCCTGACCAAGGTGCCTGGCATAGGCAAAAAAACAGCCGAGCGCTTGCTGCTCGAGCTCAAGGGCAAGCTGGGGGCCGATCTGGGCCTGCCGGTGACACTGGCCACCGGTGCACACGCCGACATTGAGCAGGCCCTGGTGGCGCTGGGCTACAGCGACAAAGACGCCGCCGCCGCCTTGAAAGCCTTGCCGGCCGACGTGGGCGTGAGCGAGGGCATCAAGCTGGCGCTCAAGGCGCTGGCCAAGTAAGCCTTGCTGGACGGATATCCTGCGGATATACTTTGCTCATGACCGGATCTTCACTCACCATCGCCGCCTGGGGCAACAGCCACGGCATACGCCTGAGCCGCGAGTTGATGGCGAGTCTGGGTGTGGCGCCAGGCACGCCGCTGCAGGCCACTGTGGTGGCCAAAGGCTGCCTGGAGCTGCGGGTCACCCCACAGCGGCCCAGCCTGCAAGACAAGCTGGCGGCTTTCGACCCCGCCCTGCACGGCGGCGAGGCCATGGCAGATGCACCGCAAGGGGCCGAATTCGGAGCCAGGCCGTGAGCCGTGCCTGGGTTCCAGACAGGCAAGAGATCATCTGGATCGATTTCAACCCGCAGGCAGGCCACGAGATGCGCCACAGGCACCCCATGCTGGTGCTCTCGCCCCAGGCCTTCAATGACAAAACGTCCATCGTGATCGGCCTGCCCATGTCCACGGCCGGCCACCACACCACCAATCCCTTTGCGATTGACAACAGCCGCTGGTCCAAAGAGCCCAGCTTCATCCTTTGCAACCAACCCAAGAGCTTGGATTGGCGGCAACGCCAAGCCAGCAAGCACCCCTGGAGGCGCGTCAGCGACGCGGTTTTCCTGGATGCGCGCTTGGGGCTCAACGACATACTTCAACTGCTGCCGCCATGAGCATCCAAACCGACGACTTTGCGCCTGCGCCCAAGCGCGTCATGTCGGCCGCGCCCGACTCGCCCAAAGAAGAGGCGCTGGAGCGCGCCCTGCGCCCCAAGCTGCTGGACGAGTACGTGGGCCAGGCCAAGGCGCGCGAGCAGCTTGAAATTTTTATTGGTGCGGCCCGCCAACGGGGCGAGGCCCTGGACCATGTGCTGCTGTTTGGCCCGCCCGGCCTGGGCAAGACCACGCTCAGCCACATCGTGGCCCACGAGCTGGGCGTGAACCTGCGGCAAACCAGCGGTCCGGTGCTTGAAAAGCCCAAGGACTTGGCTGCGCTGCTGACCAACCTTGAAAAAAACGATGTGCTCTTCATTGACGAGATTCACCGGCTGTCCCCGGTGGTCGAAGAAATCCTCTACCCCGCGCTGGAGGACTACCAAATCGACATCATGATCGGCGAAGGCCCGGCCGCCCGCAGCATCAAGCTCGACCTGCAGCCCTTCACCTTGGTGGGTGCAACCACCCGGGCCGGCATGCTGACCAACCCGCTGCGCGACCGCTTTGGCATCGTCGCCCGCTTGGAGTTCTATACGCCGCAAGAGCTGCAAACCATTGTGCGGCGCAGCGCCGGCCTGATGAAGTCACCCATCATGGAAGAAGGCGCCATGGAAATCGCCCGCCGCTCGCGCGGCACGCCGCGCATTGCCAACCGCCTGCTGCGCCGGGTGCGCGATTACGCCCAGGTCAAGGGCGACGGCACCATTACTTTGGACATGGCCAACCGGGCCCTCGCCATGCTGGACGTGGACCCTCAGGGCTTTGACATCATGGACAGAAAGCTGCTGGAAGCGGTGATCCACCGCTTTGACGGCGGCCCCGTGGGCTTGGACAACATTGCCGCCAGCATTGGCGAGGAGTCCGGCACCATTGAAGACGTGATCGAGCCCTACCTCATTCAACAAGGCTATTTGCAGCGCACCCCGCGCGGGCGCATCGCCACCTTGGCGGCCTACCGGCATTTGGGGCTGGCCGCGCCCTCGAACCGGACCGAGGGGGCGTCTGATTTGTTTGGCGCCTGAGCATCCGCCCAGCGCAGCTGGCCAGTTGCCCATGGATTTTTGAGGGTTTTTGGGCTGCTCAAAATAGCTGAGCTGTGTCAGACTCCCGGCCCATGGCGTCCTCAGCTTTGTGTAAATTGGTGAATTTTCCGGTCTTGGCGGTCTTGGTCTTGGCCTTGGTGTTGACCGGTTGCGCACATTTGCCCTCAGCAGACACCTCCCCCGTGGCCCAGCAGTGGGCACAAGCGGGGGCAGACAGCCAAACTGCCACATCCACCGCACAAGCTGCCCCCTGGCAGCACCAGCTCTTTCCGGGCAAGCGCCGCAACCACTACCAGTACGTGTGGCGCCAGGGGCGTCCGGCCATGGCGGTGTCCTCGCAGGCTGGGATCAGCGCCATGCGCCAGGCGCAAAGTCTGCCTGCGCTCTCGCTGGGGCAAATTCAATTTTCCTGGAAGGTCGCTGGCTTGATTGCCGACGCCGACCTGCAGCAAGCGGGCAAAGAAGACTCGCCCGTTCGGCTGGTGCTGGTTTTTGACGGCGATCGCAGCCTTTTTTCAGCCAAAGACGCCATGCTTTCCGAGCTGGCCCGCGTGCTCACCGGTGAGGAATTGCCTTACGCCACCCTCATGTACGTGTGGTCCAACCATTTGCCTGTGGGCACGGTGGTGAACAACAGGCGCACAGACCGCATTCGCAAGCTGGTGATCCAGTCTGGCGCCGACGGCGTCAACCGCTGGCAAGACTATGAGCGCGACATACGCGCCGACTATGAGCGCGTGTTCGGTGCCCCACCCGGGGCGCTCAAAGCCGTCGCCTTGATGACGGACACCGACAACACCGCCAGCGAGGTGCAGGCCTGGTACGGGCCGGTGGTGTTCAAACCTCGGCATTGATCAGCCCAGGACTGGATCAGGCGTAGCGTTTGCTGCGCAGCTTGTTTTTCATGTCTTGCAGCATGGGCTGGAGCAGCTCAGCGTTCAGGCGCAAGGCCACGGTGGTGGCCAAAATGTCAATAATCATCAAGTGCAGCAGGCGCGAGACCATGGGGCTGTAACGGTCGTAGCCCTCGGGGTGGTCGGCTGCCAGGTGAATGTCGCCCGATGAGGCCAGCGGCGAGCCACTGGCCGTGATGACCAACACCGTGGCGCCGTTTTTGCGCGCAATGTCGGTGGCGTCCATCAGGTCACGGGTGCGGCCGGAATTGGAGATCACCACCAAACAGTCGCCTGCGCGCAGCAGCGAGGCGCTCATCACCTGCATGTGGCCGTCGCTGTAGGAGATGGTGTGTACCCCCAGCCTGAAGAACTTGTGCTGCGCATCTTGCGCCACGATGCCGCTGTTGCCCACCCCGATGAACTCAATGCGCTTGCCTTCTTGGCAGGCCTTGAGCAGGGCCTCCACAGCCCGGCCCACAGCAAAAACGCTGGCGTCGTTGCGGTACTTGAGAAAGGCCGAGACCGTGTTGTCAATCACCTTGACCACCACATCGCCCACCTTGTCGTCGGTGTCCACGCTGCGGTGGATAAAGGGCACCCCTTCGCTCACGCTGCCCGCCAGCTTGAGCTTGAAGTCAGACAAACCGTTGTAGCCCATGCTGCGGCAAAAGCGCACCACGGTGGGCTTGCTCACATGGGCCAGGTGGGCCAACTCGCTGATGGGCATTTGCGCAAAGCTGCGCGCATCGCTGAGCACCAGCTTGCCCACGCGCTGCTCTGCAGGGGCCAGGGAGGAAAGGCAGGCTTTGATGCGGTCTAGCATGGCTGAACAGACAAAGGGTGCAGTGTGGTGGCTGCAGGGGCAGGGCGGGCAGACCACAGGCCTGACCCAGGATGAGCTTATGAGCATACCCTTGCCAGTCCGATAATGGCCACATGAATCAACTCGACACCCTCAAGCAATACACCACGGTGGTGGCCGACACTGGCGACTTCAAGCAACTGAGCCAGTTCAGGCCCCAGGATGCGACCACCAACCCCTCGCTCATCCTCAAGGCCGTTCAAAAGCCCGATTACCAGCCCCTGCTCCATCAAGTGGTGCAGGCCCACCGCAGCGCGCCTTTGGACGAGGTGATGGACCGCCTGCTGGTGCGCTTTGGCTGCGAAATTTTGGCCCTCATTCCCGGCCGCGTGTCCACCGAAGTCGACGCCCGCCTGAGCTTTGACACGGCCGCCACTGTGGCTAGGGCCGAGCGTCTGATGGCGCTGTACCGGGCCGAAGGCGTGGCGCCCGAGCGCGTGCTCATCAAAATAGCGGCCACCTGGGAGGGCATTGAGGCGGCCAGGGTCTTGCAAGCCCGCGGCATACGCACCAACTTGACCTTGCTGTTTTCTTTTTGCCAGGCGGTGGCCTGCGGCCAAGCGCGTGTGCAGCTCATCTCGCCCTTTGTGGGCCGCATTTACGACTGGTACAAAAAGTCGGCGGGCAGCCAGTGGGTGGAAGCCGATAAAGCGGGTCCCCATGACCCGGGCGTGCAGTCTGTGCGGCAAATTTTCAACCACTACAAAAAACACGGCATCGCTACCGAGGTGATGGGTGCGAGCTTTCGCAACGTGGGGCAAATCACGGCGCTGGCCGGCTGCGACCTGCTGACCATCAGCCCCGACTTGCTGGCGCAACTGGCCGCCACCGAGGCGCCGCTGCCTCTTGCCCTGGACGCGGCAGCCGCCGCCGACCTGGACTTGGCACCCGTTCATTACAACGAGTCCGGCTTTCGCTACGCGCTCAATGAAGACGCCATGGCCACCGAGAAGCTGGCCGAAGGCATACGCGCGTTTGTGGTGGATGCCATCAAACTCGAGCAGCTCATGCAGGCCGTGCCATGAGCAAAGCCCCTGCCTCTTGGGCCAGCGTGCGCTGCGACCGCACGCCCGCCTGGACCGCGCTGCAACAGCACTTTGAGGACCAAGGCCGCGGTTTTGACCTGCGCCAGGCTTTTGCGCAAGACCCCGAGCGGGCGGCGCACTTCAGCCAACGGGCGCCGCACCTCTTGGCCGACTTGTCCAAAAACCTGCTGTCGCGCCAGACCGAGACTTTGCTGTTCGAGCTGGCCGAGCAATGCGGGATCTTGGCCCACCGCGACGCCATGTTTGCGGGCCAGGCCATCAACACCACCGAGCAGCGCCAGGTCATGCATTTTTTGCTGCGCCAGCCGCGCGGCACCGGCGCCGGGCAAGCCTGGGAACAAGAGCTGGAGCAGGTGCACCACACCCTGGACGCCATGCTGGCCTTTGCCGAGCAGGTCAGGGCCGACCCCGAGATCACCACCGTGGTCAACATTGGCATAGGCGGCTCAGACCTGGGGCCGCACATGGCCACGCAGGCGCTGCAGGCTTTTAAAGTGCCGGGCAAGCGCTTTGTGTTTGTCTCCAACGTCGATGGCCATGAGTTGGACGCCGTGCTCCAGGGCCTGGACGCGCGCCACACCTTGTTTTTGATTGCCTCCAAAACCTTCACCACCGCCGAGACCATGACCAACGCGCGTTCGGCGCGGCGCTGGTTTGAGGCGCAACTGGGCGAGGACGCCCAGGCTTTGCTGCCCCAGCGCTTTGCCGCGCTCACCACCAACGTGCAAGGCGCAGCCGAGTTCGGCATTCGCACCACGTTTGGCTTTTGGGACTGGGTGGGCGGGCGTTATTCAGTCATGTCGGCCATTGGCCTGCCGCTGGCCATTTCCATTGGCGCTGCTCACTTTCGCCAGTTCTTGGCCGGCGCGCACGCCATGGACCAGCATTTCTTGACCCAAGCGCCCGCGCACAACCTGCCGTTGCGGCTGGGCCTGCTCGACGTGTGGTACCGCAATTTCCATGGCTTTGCCAGCCGCAACGTGGCGCCGTACCACAGCTTTTTAGGCCGCTGGGCTGCCTACTTGCAACAGCTGGAAATGGAAAGCAATGGCAAGCGCGTGGACCGCGCAGGCCAGGTCCTGCCCTTTGAGACCGCCCCCCTGGTGTGGGGCGAGCCCGGCACGCTCGGTCAGCACGCCTTTTTTCAGCTGCTGCACCAAGGCAGTCAAACCGTGCCGGTCGAGTTTGTGGCGGTCAAAAAGGCCGCCCATGGCTTGGCCGGTCACCACTCGCAGCTGCTGGCCAATGCGCTGGCGCAGGCCCAGGCCTTGATGCTGGGCCGCAGCGATGCGGGCGGGCACAGACACTTTCCCGGCAACCGACCCAGCAGCTTTTTGCTGCTGGACAAGCTCGATTCGGCCAGCTTGGGCGCGCTCATTGCCTTGCAGGAGCACCGCGTGTTTGTGAGCGGCTCGGTCTGGGGCATCAACAGCTTTGACCAGTGGGGCGTGGAGTTGGGCAAGGTGCTGGCCCGCGACATTGAGCCGCGCCTGGCCAGCGGCGACCTGGCGGGTCTGGACGCCTCCACCGCCGCCCTGGTGCAGGCCTTGCGATCATGAATGTGGTCTTTGACTTTGGCGCCGTGCTGTTTGAGTGGCAGCCGGCCGAGCGAGTGGCCCGCCACTTTCCTGCGCTGGCGGCCACGCAGCCGCAAGCACAGGCCCTGGCCCAAGCTATTTTTCACCATGCCGACTGGCAGGACTTTGACCGCGGCCTGCTGCCGCTGGCTCAGGTGGTCGAATCCACCGCCGCTCGCCTGAGCCTGGCGCACCATGAGGTGCACGAGTTGCTGGCCCCCATTGGTGAGCAGTTGCAACCCATCAGCGCCAACGTGGAGGTGCTGGAGTCTTTGGCCCGCAGGCGTGCGCTGCACGGCGATGTGAAGCTTTACTTTCTGTCCAATATGCCCCAGCCCTTTGCGCGGGTGCTGGAGCGCCGACATGCTTTCTTGGGGTTGTTTGACGGCGGTGTGTTTTCAGGCGACGTGAAACTGGGCAAGCCTGATGCAGCCATCTATCGCCTGTTGGCCGAGAGACACGGCTTGGCGCCTGAACAAACGCTGTTCATCGACGACATGCCTGTGAATGTGACGGCGGCCCAAGCCCTGGGCTGGAGCGGCATTCACCTCAGCCAGCCTGAGCAGCTGGCAGAGTTGTTACAGCGCCATTTCGCTGAACCTTGAGCGCTGGCTTTTTGAGCCCTGGCCCTTCTGATCGGGCCAGGTTCTGTGGCCGCCTGCTCAGTTTTTTTGCATTTCTGAAATTTGCACCAGCGTGGTTTGATTGCCCACCGTCACAAGGTGTTGCCCTTGAACTTGAAGCTGCGCACGGTCACGGTTTGCCCCACGGGCGGGGCCTCGGGCGCGGCCTTGCCGCTGGGCGGGGCTTGCAGGCGCGGCTGGGCGCCAGGCTGATCGCGTTCAATTTGCTGCTGCAGCGAGCCGGCCGATGGCGGGGTTTGGGCTCCAGCCTGGCCGAGCATGCAGATCGCTGCAGTCAAAACCGGGAGGAGGCGCCGGCCGAGTGGGCTCAAGCGCTGGTGGTGGGCGCAATTTGAAACAGTTGTGCTGATTATCAATCCTTTTTAACAATTGAGCCTGATAAAACCTTGCAAAAAAATGCAAGGTTTGAAAGGCGGTCTGGGTAAGATGCTTTCATGTCCACCGAACCCGCTTGTTCTTGGCGAGAACCCTGGCGGCTGGTCTGCGGATGGTTCAGGCTTGAGCCTTCAGCAGGGCTTGGATGGGTCAGGGCATGGCTGGCCTTGGCTTTGTTTTTGGCCATGCCTGCCATCGGAGCCCAGGGACTGCAGCCCTCAGCGCCTGGCGATGTGGCTGGCGTCAACACCCGCGTTGAGCAGCATGTGTTTATGGACGAGACGCAGTCGTTGAACGTGCAGGCCGTGCAAGATGTGCAGGCCGCTGCCTTCAAAACCTTCACCCCGCTTCAGCGCTTGCAGATGGAGGGCAAGACAGTTTGGCTCAGGCTGAGCATCAGCCGAGCTGATGGCGAGCCCGGTCCTTTAGGTCCTATTTACCTGCGGGTGATACCACCGTTTTTTGATTCTGTCATCTTGCACACCCCCGATGCGCAGGCCAGGGGCGGGTGGCGGGCCACAGATCTTGGTAATGCGGCCAGTTCCTTGTCCATCCCTGTTGGTGAATTGGCCAAGTCTGAGCAGATTTTTCTGCAAATCAAGGCCAGCCATGCCAACAGCTTGTTGGTTTATGCAGGCACCCAGGCGGAGATATCGGTCTTCAACCACCGCCTGGACATCACCATGGCGGTGGTCAGCACCATGCTTTTGTTTGCCTTGGCTGTCATGGTGTGGAAGGCCTTGACGCATATCAGCCTCTTGTCCGTGGCCGCCTGCATGTTGTTGACCATCGTTTTGCTCAGACTTTGGCTGACCTTTGGCTATGCCCCCGCTCTTTTGGGCCTGCCTTCTGCATGGGAGGATAGATTCTTCGTGTACCTGGTGTCGGCCACTGTGCTGAGCGCAGGCTGGGTTTATATCTTGCTGGCTGCAGAGGTGTTTCAGGACAAGCGGTGGATGGCCGGGCTGTGGGTCTGGACGATTCTGGGATTTTGCAACCTGACCCTGTCTTTCTTTTATCCGGGCTGGGTCATCAATATGTTGGATGGCCTGATGCTGTGCGGGGCCGTGCTGTATTTGTTCGGTATGTTGCTGGCGGCTGTTCAAGCCCCAAAAAGCTTGAAGCCTTGGCCTGCAAAAATCGCAACTGCGGCCCTTCTGCTGATGGCTTGCTTGGGTCTGCTGTCGGCCCTGCAGTTGCAGGGCTGGGCGTCCAGCGCGAGTGCACTGCAGCAGCCCGATCTGGTCACAAAGACCATGTTGTTTCGCTCAATGATGCCCATCGTGTTGATCTCCCTGGCCAGTTGGATCTATGGGCGCTTGCGCAGAGACCGGATGGCTAAGACGCAAGCCGACCTGGTCTTGACCACGGCATCACTGAAGTTGGAATCTAAACGCCTAGATCGTCAACGCAAATTCACTGCCATGTTGGCCCATGAACTCAAAAACCCCTTGACGGCCAGCCAGATGGCCTTGGCTGGCATACAGCAGCGACTGGCCAGCGACGACCCCGCCCAGCAAAGGGCCGAGAAAATAAAAAGTTCCCTGCAGGAGATCAACGCCATTGTGGACCGCTGCGCCGAAGTCGACGGCTATGAACAGGGTCAAATGCCCATGGCCGTGCACACCTTTGCGGTGCAGCAGTTGTTGGATTTGGTTGAGGCGGCCAACCCGAGCGAGCGCATTTACACCCTGGTGCGCGGCCTGCCCGAGGGGGCTACCCTGAGCTCGGACCTGCACTACATCAAACTCATTTTGAACAACCTGCTCAGCAATGCGCTGAAATATTCACCGCCTGACAGTTTGGTCGAACTCGAACTGGTCAGTCGGCAGACCGAGCAGTGCACGCACATCGATATTCGCGTGACCAACGAAGTGGGCGCGGCCGGTGTGCCTGACCCGAGTCGCTTGTTTGAGCGGTTTTACCGCGCCGAAAGCGCACGCAACCAGTCGGGCGCAGGCCTGGGCCTGTGGCTGTCGCAAGCCTTGGCAGGCGCTTTGGGTACCAGCCTAGTGAGCCAGACCAAAGACAACAGGATCAGCTTCACACTGACCTTGCCGCTCGATGATGCAGCGCGCTGACACCCGCTCCCAGACCCTTGATGCAGGACTCGGGTCGATCCTGATGGTGGAAGACAACCTGCGCGTCAGTGAAGAAATATCGCTGGTGCTCGAGCACGCCGGCTGGCGCGTGCGCTGCGTTCCAGACGGCAAGAGCTTTCGGCACGCGGTGGCTGAGTTGGCGCCCACGCTGGTGGTGCTGGACCTGAATTTGCCTGGTGAAGACGGCATCAGCCTTTGCAAATGGCTGCGCAGCACTTTGTCAGGTGTGGGCATCGTGCTGCTGACGGCCCGCGTCATGGGCAGCGAAAGAACAGAAGGCTACATGGCGGGCGCCGATGTCTACCTGACCAAGCCCACCCGCCCGGAAGAGTTGCTGGCGGTCTTGCACAACCTCTCGCGCCGGGCCGCGCCCGGCCCGCGGCTTGCAAGTCCACAGGCCACTGAACCCTGGACCTTGCACAGCAAGAGCATGCGTTTGCTGTCACCCCAAGGCGACATACTGAGCCTGACCCGCAGCGAATGTGGCTTGTTGCAACACCTGGGCGATGCACCAGGGGTCTGTAGCTATGAAGAGCTGATTGACGCGCTCGGCAGTGGTGGTCTGAACGACAAGGTCGACAAGGCCAGGCTGGAGGTGCTGGTCAGCCGACTGCGCACCAAGCTGCGCCATGTCAAAGAGCTGGGGCTAGAGCTCAAGACCGTCCACGGCAAGGGCTACCAGCTGGCCCAGGCGCTGAGGGTACAGGCGATCTAGCTGGGGTGTCTTGAAAGCCGCAGCGTGTGATGTCTTGTCTCTGCAAAAAACGTCAGCCTGCTCTTGATTTAGGTGAAATTGTCTGAACAAGCTGACACCATCTGCGTCGCAGGCCTGCCTGGGCCTGTCCTATTCTTGGGGCGGCGTGTCTTGCCTGCCGTCAGCCATGAAGTCGGCCGGCAAGCTGCTCAGTAAATCAAAAACGTCTGCGCCATTGAGAGGCAGCTGCCGCAATACGATGTCTTGGCCATCTCTGAAAATTTCAATCTGGTCCGCATCCAGGCGAAATTCCTTGGGCAGGCGCACTGCTTCGCTGTTGCCAGACTTGAATACCCGGGCAAGGGTCATGATGCGATCTTCAAAATGGATTCATTTCAAGCATACACATTCGCCCCGAATGCGTCCACATCATGGCGACGTGACCGCACTCTTCCAAATCCCCACGACAAACAAAAAAAGGCCGCTTGCGCGGCCCTTTTTAGCGTCAGACGGTGAGGTCTGGGCTGAGCAATTACATGCCCATGCCGCCCATGCCACCCATGCCGCCCATGTCGCCGCCCATGCCGCCGCCGGCAGGTGAGTCATCCTTGGGGGACTCGGCCACCATGGCTTCGGTCGTCAGCATCAGGCTGGAGACCGAAGCGGCGTTCTGCAGTGCAGTGCGGGTCACTTTGGTGGGGTCCAGAATGCCCATCTCGATCATGTCGCCGTAGGTGTCGTTGGCAGCGTTAAAGCCGTAATTGCCCGTGCCAGCCAGCACCGCGTTCACGACCACAGAGGCTTCGCCGCCTGCGTTGTAAACGATCTCGCGCAAAGGCGCTTCAATGGCGCGCATCACCAGCTTGATACCGGCGTCCTGGTCTGGGTTGTCGCCTTTGATGATGCCAGCAGCTTGCTTGGCACGCAGCAAAGCCACGCCACCACCAGCCACAATGCCTTCTTCCACAGCAGCGCGGGTGGCGTGCAGGGCGTCTTCAACGCGGGCTTTCTTTTCCTTCATCTCGACTTCGGTGGCAGCACCGACCTTGATGACGGCCACACCGCCGGCCAGCTTGGCCACGCGCTCTTGCAGCTTTTCGCGGTCGTAGTCGCTGGTGGCTTCTTCGATTTGCACGCGCACTTGTTTGACACGCGCTTCGATATCAGCGGCAGCACCTGCACCGTCGATGATGATGGTGTTTTCCTTGCCCACTTCAATGCGCTTGGCTTGGCCGAGGTCGGCCAGCGTGACTTTTTCCAGCGACATGCCGACTTCTTCAGCAATCACTTTGCCGCCGGTCAGGATGGCGATGTCTTCCAGCATGGCTTTGCGGCGGTCGCCGAAACCTGGGGCCTTGACAGCAACAACCTTCAGAATACCGCGCAAGGTGTTCACGACCAAGGTGGCCAGGGCTTCGCCCTCGACATCTTCAGCAACGATCAACAGTGGACGGCCGGCTTTGGCGACTTGCTCCAGCGTGGGCAGCAGGTCACGGATGTTGCTGATTTTCTTGTCATACAACAGCACGAAAGGGTTGTCCAAGAGGGCAGCTTGCTTTTCGGGGTTGTTGATGAAGTAGGGGCTGAGGTAGCCACGGTCGAACTGCATGCCTTCAACGATATCGAGCTCGTTGTCCAGGCTCTTGCCGTCTTCCACGGTGATCACGCCTTCTTTGCCCACTTTGTCCATGGCCTTGGCGATGATCTCGCCGATGGAGGTGTCAGAGTTGGCAGAGATGGAGCCGACCTGGGCAATTTCTTTGGAGGTGGTGGTGGGCTTGGAAGCCTTTTTCAGCTCTTCGGTCAAGGCCAGCACGGCCTTGTCGATACCGCGCTTGAGGTCCATGGGGTTCATGCCAGCGGCCACGTACTTCATGCCTTCGCGCACGATGGCTTGGGCCAGCACGGTGGCGGTGGTGGTGCCGTCGCCAGCGTTGTCGCTGGTTTTGGAGGCCACTTCTTTGACCATCTGCGCACCCATGTTTTGCAGCTTGTCTTTGAGTTCGATCTCTTTAGCGACCGACACACCGTCTTTGGTCACGGTGGGGGCGCCGAAGGAGCGCTCGAGCACCACGTTGCGGCCCTTGGGGCCAAGGGTCACTTTCACTGCGTTGGCCAGGATGTTCACACCCTCGACCATGCGGGCGCGGGCTTCGCCGCCAAAAACCACGTCTTTTGCTGCCATGTCTAATTCTCCAGATTCAATAGGGTTCGGTTAACGGGTGATCAAGAATTGATCAGTGGGGGACAGAGCGAGCAGGCGCTGCGCGCGTTGCTCGGTCTGTCCCGCCATGTGTTTATTTTTCAACCACAGCGAAGAGGTCTTCCTCTTTCATCACCAACAGCTCTTCACCATCGACTTTGACGGTCTGGCCGCTGTACTTGCCGAACAACACGCGGTCGCCGACCTTGACGCCCATGGCGGCGGTCTCGCCTTTGTCGTTCTTCTTGCCGGGGCCGACGGCCAGGATCTCACCTTGGTCAGGCTTTTCGGCGGCGCTGTCAGGGATGACGATGCCAGAAGCGGTTTTGGTTTCGTTCTCGACGCGTTTGACGATCACACGGTCGTGCAGGGGGCGAAGTTTCATGGACTCTCCGGATAGGTTGTTGTTGAAAATAAAGGGCATCAACAAAAGTTGGCGCCCACTAACTCATGACGAGGCAGGGTGATTCGCTGAAAAGCGATTGTTAGCACTCAATGCCAGCGAGTGCTAATGATAGGGGCGAACCTCACATGTTTCAAGGGGGTGTGAATCTGCGGGCCCTAAAAAAAGCGTTTGATGGGTCGGATGAGGTCTTTTTTTCAAGGGTTTCAGGCCGCAGCCCGGCATTTGGGACAATCTCAGAATGACCGCTCAACTCACTTTGACCCGCCCCGACGACTGGCACTTGCATGTGCGTGATGGCGAGGCCCTCGCCAGGGTGGTGCCGCACACGGCGCGCCAGTTTGGCCGCGCCATCATCATGCCCAATCTCAAGCCTCCGGTGACCACCGCCGCCCAGGCCGTGGCTTACCGCGCGCGAATTGTGGCCGCTGTGCCTGAGGGTGTGAATTTTGAGCCGCTGATGACGCTCTACCTCACCGACAACTTGGACCCTGCCGAAATCGTCCGCGCCAAAGAGGCCGGCGTGGTCGCGGCCAAGCTCTACCCGGCCGGCGCCACCACCAACAGTGACGCGGGCGTGACCGAATTGCGCAAGATTTACCCGGTGCTCGAAGCCATGCAGCGCTGCGGCATGCTGCTCTTGGTGCACGGCGAGGTGACCAGTGCCGACATCGACCTGTTTGACCGCGAGGCGGTCTTTATAGACCGGCACTTGATTCCACTGCGCCGGGATTTCCCGGGTTTAAAGATCGTTTTTGAGCACATCACCACCCGAGAAGCTGCGCAGTACGTGAGTGAAGGCGATGGTTTGTTGGCCGCCACACTCACCGCCCACCACCTGCTTTACAACCGCAACGCCATCTTCACGGGCGGCGTTCGGCCACATTTTTACTGCCTGCCGGTCTTGAAGCGCGAAACCCACCGCCTGGCCTTGGTGCAGGCGGCCACCAGCGGAAACACGAGGTTTTTCCTGGGCACTGACAGCGCACCCCATCCCGCGCACTTGAAAGAGCACGCCACTGGTTGCGCCGGCTGCTACACCGCGCACGCCGCGCTGGAGATGTACGCCGAGGCGTTTGAGGAGGCGGGCGCATTGGACAAGCTCGAAGCCTTTGCCAGCTTTAACGGGGCCGATTTTTACGGCCTGCCGCGCAACACTGGCACGGTCACGCTGGAGAAAAGCAGTTGGACCCCGCCCGAGCACTTTGCTTTTGGCGCGGCCGAACTCAAGCCTTTGCGCTCGGGCGAGAGCTTGCCCTGGCGCCAGGTCTGAGCACGCTCTTTGGCGCTGTCACCCATGACTGGGCCCTTGACTGAGTTGCGCTGGGATTGGCCCTGGATGGCGCCTTTGTCGCCTTATGCAGACAGGGTGTCGCAGGCGCTGCGCCAAGGCCAGTCGGTGGCCCAGTTGCTGGATCGCCTGGCCGCAGAGCCTGCAGTTCTGGGCCGCCCACCCGTGCCTGTGCGCTTTGTGCCTCAGGACCAGCTGATGGAGGGCCAGGCGTATGAAGACTTTATTCACGTGCACCGCCTGGTGCCCACGCGGGACAACCTGCACGACCTGTTTAACGGCCTGACTTGGCTGACTTTTCCGCGCACCAAGGCCAGGTTGAACCAGTTGCAGGCCCAGGCCCTTGCGGCTGCGGGGGTGGGCGCCACGCGCGGCCCGCTGCGCGACGCCTTGACGCTGTTTGATGAAAACGCCGCCCTTTTGCTGGCCCCGCCCGAGCTGCATCAGGCCCTGCAGGCCCGCCAATGGCAGCGCCTCTTTATAGAGTTGCGGCCGCTGTGGGCCGACGCGCAGGTCGTGCTGTTTGGCCATGCCGCGCAAGAAAAGCTGCAACTGCCACGCAAAGCCATCACGGCCCATGTGTACCTGCCTCGCCAGGCCTTGCCTGCCAAGGACCTGGATGCCGCCCTGGCCCGGGACTTGGACCCCGCACACCTGGCGCAAAAGCCTTATTCCCCGCTGCCTCTTCTGGGTATTCCAGGCTGGTGGCCGGGCAACGAGAACTTTTTTTTCTATGATGATAATTCTGTATTTCGTTCCAGCTCGCCTGGCCCTTGATCTGTTTGCCTTGACCCCCATGTATGGTGCTGTATGAACATACCAGACAAATACTGTGTTTGCCTGACCGGCTGCACTGCAGCTTTGGAGTAAAGACCTTATGAAAAGAATCGTGCTTTTTGTGGCCACCAACTTGGCCATCGTGCTGGTCTTGGGCCTGGTGGCCAACCTGCTCGGCGTCAACCGCTTTCTCACCTCCAACGGGCTGAACCTCAGCGCGCTGCTGGGCTTTGCGCTCATCATGGGTTTTGGTGGCGCCTTCATCTCGCTGCTGATGAGCAAAACCATTGCCAAGTGGAGCTCGGGCGTGCGCCTGATCACCCAGCCGGCCAACGCCGATGAGGCCTGGATCCAAGACACCGTGCACCGCCTGGCCGACAAAGCCGGCATTGGCCACCCGGAAGTTGGCATTTTTGACGGTGAGCCCAATGCCTTTGCCACCGGCGCATTCAAAAACAACGCCTTGGTGGCCGTGTCCACTGGCTTGCTGCAGGGCATGACGCGCGAAGAAATCGAGGCCGTGCTGGGCCACGAGGTGGCGCACATTGCCAATGGCGACATGGTCACCATGACCTTGATTCAAGGGGTGATGAACACCTTTGTGGTGTTCTTGAGCCGCGTGGTGGGCTACTTGGTCGACAGCTTTTTGCGCAAGGGCGACCAAGAAAACTCAGGCCCTGGCATTGCCTACTACGTGACCACCATCGTGCTGGACATCGTGCTGGGCTTTTTGGCCGCCATCATCGTGGCCTGGTTCTCGCGCCAGCGCGAGTTCCGCGCCGATGCGGGTGCCGCCCAGTTGCTGGGCCGCAAGCAGCCCATGATCAATGCGCTGGCCCGTCTGGGCGGTATGGTGCCTGGCGAGTTGCCCAAGTCGGTGGCCGCCATGGGCATAGGCGGGGGCGTGGGCCAGTGGTTTTCCACCCACCCGCCGATTGAAGACCGCATTGCGGCTTTGCAAAACGCGAAGTGACAGGCCCTTGAGCCCTGCTTAAAAGCCGCCTGGGGGCGGCTTTTTTGCGACTGGCTGAGCGCTGCCTCCCTCTTTTTAGCTTGCGTTTACCCGTGAAAAAGCCGCCCTCAGGCGGCTTTTTCACAGCTTGCGCTGGCGGCTTACTTCAAGCCGGCCGCTGCACGCAGGGTTTGCGCCTTGTCGGTGCGCTCCCAGGTGAAGTCTGGCTCGTCACGGCCAAAGTGGCCGTAGGCGGCGGTTTTTTCGTAGATGGGGCGCAGCAGGTCCAGCATTTGGATGATGCCCTTGGGCCGCAGGTCAAAGTGGGCGTTGACCAACTCGGCGATTTTGTCGTCCGAGATCACGCCCGTGCCTTCGGTGTAGACCGTCACGTTCATGGGCCGCGCCACGCCAATGGCGTAGGCCACCTGAATCTGGCACTGCTTGGCCAGGCCCGCAGCGACGATGTTTTTGGCCACGTAGCGCGCGGCATAAGCAGCCGAGCGGTCCACCTTGGAAGGGTCTTTGCCCGAGAAGGCGCCGCCACCGTGCGGGCAGGCGCCGCCGTAGGTGTCCACAATGATTTTGCGGCCGGTCAGGCCGCAGTCGCCCTGGGGGCCGCCAATGACAAAACGGCCGGTGGGGTTGATCAAATACTTGGTGTCCACCAGCCACTCTTTGGGCAGCACGGGCTTGATGATTTCCTCAATGATGGCTTCGGTGAAGCTGGCCTTCATTTTGGTGGAGGTCTCTGACTGGTCGGGGCTGTGCTGGGTGGAGAGCACCACGGTGTCAATGCTGTGGGGCTTGCCGTCCACGTAGCGCATGGTCACCTGGCTTTTGGCGTCGGGGCGCAAAAAGGGCAGGCGGCCGTCTTTGCGCAGCTGGGCTTGGCGCTCAACCAGGCGGTGCGCGTAGTAAATGGGCGCAGGCATCATCTCGGGCGTCTCGTCGCAGGCGTAGCCAAACATCAGGCCCTGGTCACCGGCGCCAATGTTGAGGTGGTCGTCAGACGCATGGTCCACGCCCTGGGCGATGTCGTTGGACTGCTTGTCGTAGCAGACCATCACCGCGCAGCCCTTGTAGTCGATGCCGTACTCGGTGTTGTCGTAGCCAATGCGCTTGATGGTGTCGCGGGCCACCTGGATGTAGTCCACATGCGCGTTGGTGGTGATCTCGCCGGCCAGCACCACCAAACCGGTGTTGGTCAGGGTCTCGGCGGCCACGCGTGAGCGCGGGTCTTGCTTGAAAATCGCATCGAGGATGGCATCCGAAATTTGATCGGCCACCTTGTCGGGATGACCTTCAGAAACTGATTCGGACGTGAAAAGATAGTCGTTCGCCATTTACGTACACTCCATTTAAGTTGCTCGGCGCGTTGCCGAGCGGGGGTGCCGCGGCGAACGCTTTAGCAGAATTGATTAGCGTCGCCCTGCAAGTTGTTCTGTAACTCGGCGACCCGGCCATTATAGTCAGCCCGGCAATGGGTGTCACCCTTTGTGCCCTTGCCCAAGATGCTTGTACTGTTCAAAATTCTCTCTCGTTGGCCTTTGCCAGTGCTGCATGCCCTGGGCGCAGCCCTGGGCTGGGGGGTGTGGTGGCTAAGTCCTGCTTACCGCCGTCATTTCCGCGCCAATGTGGCGCAAGCTGGCCTGGCCTTTGAGGCCGCGCGCCCAGCCATTGCCGATGCCGGCCGCTTTGTGGCCGAGTTGCCCCGGCTGTGGATGCGGCCGCACACCGAGTCTTGCTTGACCAACGTGAAGGTGTTGGGGCGTGAACGCGTCGATGCCGCTTTGGCCCAAGGCCGGGGCGTGGTGTTTTTCTCGGCCCATTGCGGCAGTTTTGAGCTCGCTCCGCAGGCCCTGGCCGAACTCTATGGCCCGGTCACCGCCCTGTACCGGCCCGCCCGCCAGCCCTGGCTGGCCCAACTCATGGCCGGCAGCCGCGCGCGGCCGGGGCTGGTCATGGCGCCGGCCAATTTGTCGGGTATTCGGCAAATGCTCAAGGCCTTGCGCTCGCGCGGCGCGGTGGCCTTGCTCACCGACCAGGTGCCGCCCGAAGGTTTGGGGCTGTGGGCGCCCTTTTTTGGCCGACCGGCTTACAGCATGACGCTTGCCGCCCGCCTGGTGCAGCAAAGCGGCGCTGCGCTGATTGCGGTGCGCACCGAACGCCTGCCCGGTGGCCAGGGTTACCAGTTGGAGTTTTTGCCCCCGGTGGCCGGGCTGCATGTGGCGCCTGCCCTGCCATTGGCAGACGCGGTGGCCCTGGTCAACCGAGCCAATGAGCAACTGATTTTGAGCCTGCCCGGTCAGTACCTGTGGGCCTACGCGCGCTACAAACAGCCGCGCAAAGAGGCGTTGGCTGTCTCCTCAGAGGGCTCCGCGTGAATCCTTGGACCCGCGCTTTTAGCCATGCCGCCATAGGCCTGATGAAGCTGATGGCCCGCTGGCCCTTGCCCTTGCTGCGCGGCCTGGGCCTGGTGCTTGGCCACATCTTGTACGCGCTGGCGCATTCGCGCAGGCGCGTTGTGCAAACTAATTTGGCGCTGTGCTTTCCTGAGCTGTCGCAGGCGCAGCGCACGCAACTGGCGCGCCGCACTTTTGTGTGTTTTGCCCAGACTTTTTTAGACCGCAGCTGGCTCTGGCACGCGCCGCCCGCTCTGCTTGAAAAACGCCTGCGTCTTCACGGCGCGCTCGCTGAGTTCGAGGGCCAGCAGCCCACCATTGTGTTCAGCCCGCATTTTTACGGCTTGGACGCCGGGGCCGTGGCCGTGTGCATGTCTGTGCCCCGACCTTTCACGGGCATTTCCACCCCGCAGGCCAACCCCGTGATCGATGCCTGGATCAACACCGGCCGCCACCGCTTGGGCCAGGTCCACATGTTCACCCGCAACGAGGGCGCCAAGGGCAACCTGAAGTCTTTGCGCGAAGGCGGGGTGCTGTACCTGCTGCCCGACATGGACTTTGGCGCCGAGGGCACGGTGTTTGTGCCTTTTTATGGGGTGCAAGCGTCCACGGTGCCATCTATTCACCGCTTTGCCCGGCTGGCCCGTGCCAAGGTGATTTCTGTGGTGCCCCGGCTCACGCCCCAGGGCTACGACGTGGAGGTGCTGCCGGCCTGGCCCGACTTTCCCACCCAGGACATGGCAGCCGACACCTGGCGCGGCAACCAGTTGCTCGAAACCTTCATCCAGCGCTCGCCTGAGCAGTATTTTTGGGTGCACAAGCGCTTTAAGACCCGCCCGCCTGGCCAGCCGCCTCTGTATTGAGCTTGGAGCCTGGGCGCGCCAAAAAACCCGCCATCAAATGCGCCACCAAAGCTGGCTGCTCGTGCACGATCCAGTGCGTGGCCTCCTCAATGCGGTGCAGTTCCAAGTCAGGCACGTGGTCGGCCAGCCCGTCAAGCAGGCCTGGCAACAGCGCGGTGTCGGCCATGCCCCAGATCACTTGCGTGGGCACTGGCGTGTGCGCCAATACGGCTGGCACTTGCAACTGGTGTGCCGTGCTGCCCGGCTCGGGTGGGCGCAGCGGCGAGGCCGCGTAGTAGGCGCAAGGCCCGGCCAGCCCAGCGCGCCAGACCTGGCGGTACTGCTCGCGCACGGCCTCGCACAGCCAGGGCTGCGGGCCATTGGTGGCGCCCATGCCTTCAAACAAGGCCCACAGCCTGCGAAAGTCGCCCTCGGCCAGGCGCTTGGCGGCATCGGGTCTGGCCAAAAAATTCATGTAGCGGCTGGCCGCCTGCTGGGCGGGCGAGTGCGACAGCTCGCGTGCAAAGAGGGCAGGGTGAGGCGCGTTGATGATGACCAGCCGCTGCATCAACCCGGGCTGTAAAGACGCCAAATTCCAGGCCAGCGCGCCCCCCCAGTCGTGCGCCACCAGGGCCGCCAAGGGCCCGCTGCTGCAGGCCTGGGCCAGCGCCTGCAGGTCCTGCATCAGGTGCTTGGCCCGGTAGGCCTGGCTGCTTGGTCCAGGCAGCGGGGCGCTGGAGTCGGCATAACCGCGCAGGTTGGGGGCGATGCAGAAATACCCGCCGTGCTGGGCTTGGCTGAAATGCGCCAACAACCCATCCCACACAAAGGCCGCCTCTGGAAAACCGTGCAAAAACATCAGCACAGGCCGGCCCTCATCGCCCGCGCAGCGGCAGGACAGTTCTATGCCGTGGGGCAGGCGAATGCGGCGATGGGTGAGGCTGGTGTGCATGCCGCCATGATGGGAGAGCCGGGCAGTCCCGGCAAGAGGACTTGCCAGCGAACCCGCATTCCTCCCTCCCCCTCTGGGGGAGGGCCGGGGT
>Ga0209550_10000695_pt1 | contig 32202 bp, 29 predicted proteins | sample LauGreSuBDMM15SN_2_FD_187567 | JGI IMG/M metagenome (GOLD analysis project Ga0209550, IMG submission 187567) | Freshwater lake microbial communities from Lake Michigan, USA - Su13.BD.MM15.SN (SPAdes) (version 5) | ecosystem: Environmental > Aquatic > Freshwater > Lake | place: Lake Michigan... | reverse complement strand
CATCGATGCGGGCTACACCGTAGAAGGCGATCTTCGCCGTAACACATCGATGAACATCAAGCGTTTGATGGATCTCGCCTGCTACCGTGGCCTTCGCCATCGTAAGGGTCTCCCCGTCCGTGGTCAGCGCACGCATACCAATGCGCGCACCCGTAAGGGCAAGTCCAAGGCAATCGCGGGCAAGAAGAAGTAATCATTGGCTTTCGCCTGATTATTTTTTCTTCGCATTTTCGAATAGGATACACATTATATGGCACGCGAACCACAACGCATTAAAAAGCGGGAGCGTAAAAACATCTCGGCAGGCGTCGCGCACGTCAATGCCAGCTTTAACAATACGATGATCACGATCACCGATGCCCAAGGCAACGCGATCAGCTGGTCTTCAGCAGGAACCATGGGTTTTAAGGGCAGCCGCAAGTCGACCCCTTACGCAGCGCAGGTTGCCGCAGAAGATGCCGGCAAGAAAGCTGCTGAACATGGCGTTCGCACGTTGGAAGTCGAAGTTAAGGGCCCCGGTTCGGGTCGTGAATCCGCGCTGCGCGCTTTGCAGGCGGTGGGTTTCACCATCACCTCGATCCGCGACGTGACCTCGATCCCGCATAATGGCGTGCGTCCTTCCAAGCGTCGGCGCGTCTAAGCATTTGTTTCAGGGGCGGCTGTTCAGTCGTTCCTTCTTTTACCCGCAACCCGGCACGGTGCACCAAATTGCCGGTTTTGCAAAACCCAAGGGGAAATCCATGTCCGTCAATATCAAGAACTGGCAGGAACTGAAAAAGCCCAACGCGCTTGAACTCAAGTCAGGTAGCGATGCGAAGCGTAAGGCTGTATTTGTTGCCGAGCCGCTTGAGCGTGGCTTTGGCTTGACGCTCGGCAACGCGCTGCGTCGCGTATTGCTCTCATCGTTGCAGGGCGCAGCGATTACGTCGATCAAGATCGAGAATGTGTTGCATGAATTCTCGTCGCTTGCTGGCGTGCTCGAAGATGTTACTGACATCGTGCTCAATATTAAGCAGGTCGCGTTGAAGATGGAGGGCGAAGGTCCAAAGCGTCTTCAGCTTTCGGCCACCGGCCCGGGCGCTGTAACCGCTGGCGACATTGCCGTGTCGGGCGACATCCAAGTCATGAACCCTGACCTCGTCATCTGCCATTTGGATGATGGTGCGACGTTGAACATGGAAATCACTGCCGACAGCGGCAAGGGCTATGTTCCTGCGGTTGCCAATCGCCCTGCGGATGCGCCAATCGGCCTTATCCCGGTCGACAGCCTGTATTCACCCGTACGTCAGGTTGCGTACAAGGTTGATAATGCCCGCATCGGTCAAGAATTGGACTATGACAAGCTTTCGCTGACTATCGAAACCGATGGTACTGTAACCCCAGAAGACGCCGTGGCTTATGCCGCACGTATCCTTCAGGACCAATTGCAGGTATTCGTCCACTTCGAAGATTCAATGGCTGCATCTTCGCCGATGATCGGCACGGCTGCACCTTCGGCTTCTTCCGAAGAGTCGGATGCAAACCAGCTCAACCGTTATCTTCTCAAGAAAGTGGACGAGTTGGAATTGTCGGTACGCAGCGCAAACTGCCTCAAGAACGACAACATCATCTACATTGGAGACCTCGTTCAAAAGAGCGAAGCCGAAATGTTGCGTACGCCTAATTTCGGTCGCAAGTCGTTGAACGAAATCAAGGAAGTATTGTCGTCAATGGGCTTGCGCCTGGGCATGGACATTCCTGGATGGCCGCCAGAAAATATCGAAGAAATGGCCAAGAAGCTCGAACAAGAGCTGCTCGGTTAAGAATATTTGGGCCGAAGCAGTGCTTTGGCCCAACATACAGGGAAATGGCCGCCCTTAAACGGCCAGGATCGGGGTACCTGATACGGCCCCCCTACGAACGACCGATCCCTTCAGGGAAAGTGGGAACCGGTTTCCCGCCCGGAAGGGTCGGCAAGAAAGGAATATAATATGCGCCATAAAGTTGGCCACCGTAAGCTGCAGCGTACAACGTCGCACCGCACCGCGATGCTTCGCAACATGGCAGCGTCGCTGATTAAGCATGAACAAATCAAGACGACTTTGCCAAAGGCGAAGGAACTGCGTCCTTATATCGAAAAGCTGATCACGCTTGCGAAAAAGGGTGGCCTGTCCAACCGTCGCCTCGCGATGAGCCGTTTGATGGACGATACGCAATTGGTGAAATTGTTCGACGAACTGGCAACACGCTATGCCGACCGTAGCGGTGGTTATAGCCGCGTGATCAAGGCTGGCTTCCGTGGTTCGGACGCTGCACCAATGGGCGTCATTGAGCTTGTTGACCGCAATGTTGATGCCAAGGGTCAAGACAGCGGTCCAGTCGAAGTGTTGGACGACAGCGAGTAAACGCGTCGCAGCTGAGAAATTCAAAAGGGCGGTATCCGGAAGGGTGCCGCCCTTTTTCTTTGGCTCAGGCTCGGGCCACGATCTTGCGACTGTTACATGTCCGCTTTTAAGCCTCTCAGCCATGCGAGACATCTGATCAATACATTCGATGAAGGTGCGATTATAACGCACGGATGGCGCGCAATATGGTTGGCGTTATCTGGCTGACGCTTTAGGCCTAGGATAAAGAATTGAGAGTTGGGGAAATGAAATTATGCGAAGTGCACTTTTGCTTGGGGCTGCCATTATGATGACGCCATTTTCGTCTATGGCGCAGGCCAAGGACGCAGCAACTGCCGACGTCACTACCGAGCTGAAATATCCGAAAACCAAGACCGTCAATGTCGTCGATGAACAATTCGGCGTGAAGGTTGCAGACCCCTATCGCTGGCTTGAGGATGATGTCCGCGTCAATGCCGAAGTCGCCAATTGGGTAAAAGCACAAAATGCCGTCACCGACGCTTATCTGGAAACTTTGCCCGGTAAAAAAATCCTTGCCGACCGGATGAAGAAGCTGTTCGATTATGAGCGCTTTGGTTTGCCCGAAAAGGCAGGTGGCTATTATTTCTTTAACAAAAATGACGGGCTGCAAAACCAGTCGGTTTTATATGTGCGTAAAGGGCTGACGGGCGCGGACCGTGTGTTGCTTGACCCGAATGGCTGGGCAAAGGATGGCGCGACTGCGCTGGATAGCTGGGTGCCTTCGCAAAATGGCAAGCTGCTCGCTTATGCCATTCAGGATGGTGGTTCCGACTGGCGCACGATTAAGGTGCTGGATACCGCGACTGGCAAAGTTTTGGCCGACGAAATCAAATGGGCCAAATTCACGAATATAAGCTGGGTGGGTAATGCAGGGTTTCTCTATTCCCGTTTCGCCGAACCCCAAGAAGGCGCTGCCTTTCAACAGCTGAATTATAACCAGACGGTTTACTATCATAAAATCGGCACGCCACAGTCGGAAGACAAAGCGATTTACGCGACGCCTGATAAACCCGAATATGGGCATAGTGCGCAGGTGACGCATGATGGCAAATGGGCGGTGATCACCACCTCGTCCGGCACAGATGAGAAATATGAGCTGCACATCATGCCGCTTGGCAAAAACCCGACTTGGAAGGCGCAGCCTTTGGTCAAGGGACTGGAGCATGATTGGGGCCTTATCGAAGGCATGGGTGATATATTGTGGTTCACTACCAATAAGGATGCGCCAAAGCTGAAGGTCGTTCGCGTCGATCTGGGAGCGAAGACGCCAGTGTTCGCTGACGTCATCCCAGAGCGCCCAGAAACCCTGTCTCGGGTGCAAATCGTGGGCAATCGCATGATCCTGTCGTACATCAAGGACGCCAAGTCTATGGCGCTGATGACGGACCTTGCAGGGAAGCCTATTCAGGAAATCGCACTGAACGCGATTGGCACTGCTAGCGGCTTTTCCGGCACACCGGGCGACGCAGAGACATTTTATGGCTTTTCCAGCTTTAATCAGCCGGGCGCCGTCTACCGGTTTGATAGCAACAGCGGGGCATCGACGCCATTTGCGGAACCGAAGTTGAGCTTCAACCCGCAAGACTTCAACGTCAGCCAAGTATTTTACCCGTCAAAGGACGGCATGAAGATTCCGATGTTCATCGTCCATAAGAAGGACCTTGATCTGTCCCACGGCGCGCCGACATTGTTATACTCTTATGGCGGGTTCAACATTTCGCAGACGCCCACTTATTCGGCAACGCGAATGGCATGGCTCCAGTCTGGCGGCGTATTTGCACTGGCAAACATTCGTGGCGGCGGAGAATATGGCAAGCCATGGCATGATGCAGGTCGCCTGATGAACAAGCAGAATGTCTTTGACGATTTTGCGGCGGCGGCGGAATATCTGATCGCCAGTGGCATTTCGGCCAAGGGCAAGATTGCAATCGAAGGCCGCTCCAATGGTGGCTTGCTGATCGGCGCATCCCTGAACCAGCGACCTGATCTATTTGCAGCGGGACATGCCGCCGTGGGTGTCATGGACATGGTTCGTTTTGACCGGTTTACCGCAGGTCGTTACTGGGTCGATGATTATGGCTATCCAAACAAGGAGGCCGATTTCAAAATGCAGATGACCTACTCGCCCTATCACAACATCAAATCAGGATTGGAATATCCTGCCGTCATTGTGTCGACCGCTGATACGGACGACCGGGTGGTCCCGGGCCATAGCTTCAAATATATCGCGGCCCTTCAAGCTGCGGAAACCGGAAGCAAACCGAAAATTATTCGTATTGAAAGCCGTGCGGGCCACGGGTCGGGTAAACCAACCGACAAGGTGATCGATGAATATTCGGATATTTACGCATTCTTGGCAAAGTGGACGGGTCTTACATTGACCGAGTAATTGTTCATAAAAATTTCAATTTAGATGAACGGATGCTGGTGGCTCAACCCAGCATCCGGTCAAGCCGAATGGGCTAGGCCCTGACCCTAAGGCGCTTGTCATCTTTTGCCACATCGCTTTACTTGCCACCCCGCCCAAAACTCGCCACAGTCTGTATATGGCAAATTTGATCGCATTCCTTCTGGGCCTCATTGCCCTTATTCTGGCTTTCATCGGGTTCATACCGTTTCTGGGATGGCTGAACTGGTTCATCATTTTGATCGCCGGCGCGGGTGCGTTGTTCGGGTTTATCTCGCAGAAAAATGGCGGCCGTAATTTTTGTCTGATGGTTATGGCTATTTGCGCCCTTCGCCTCTGGATTGGCGGCGGGATTATCTGACCCTCAATGGAGGGCGGGGACTTTAAAAATTGGCAGATGATAAACAAACCGCGCAGCCCAGCGGTCTGCCTTATGCCATATCGGCCTATCTGATATGGGGCTTCGTGCCTGTATATTTTAAGCTTTTGAGCCATGTGCCGCCAATAGCCATTGTGGCACAGCGGATCTTATGGTCGATCCCCTTGCTGCTGGTCATCATGGCGTTTCGTAAGCAGTTGCACGAATATGGCGCGATTTTCCGGCACAAAGCACATTTGCGAAACCTGCTCGCTTCCGCGACGTTGATTGCGATCAATTGGCTTATTTATATCTGGGCGGTGTCTACCGATCACATATTGGCCGCTAGCTTGGGCTATTATCTTAATCCCTTGGTGAATGTGCTTCTCGGGCGACTTTTTCTAGGTGAGCGGCTTCGTCCGCTGCAAATGGTGGCTGTCGCGGTTGCCGCCATTGGTGTGGCGATTCTTATCGGCGATGCGCTCGACACATTATGGGTCTCGGTATCCTTGGCCTTCAGCTTTGGCTTATATGGTCTCATCCGCAAGATAACGCCGGTTGGCTCTGTACCGGGCCTTGCCATTGAAACGACGTTGCTGGCGCCCTTATCGCTCGGCGCAGTGCTGTGGTATGCGCAGGCTGGCACGGGCGGGTTCGGCGATGACTTCACCACATCTGGGCTGCTAATCCTTGCGGGCGCGGTGACCGCTATCCCGCTGCTGATGTTTGCAACGGCGGCGCGGCGGATGAGTTATGCCAGCCTCGGCTTCGTGCAATATATCGCGCCGTCAATTGCATTTTTATTGGGTGTCTACGCTTATGGTGAACCGTTAAGCACGACCAAGCTGGCGTGCTTTATCCTGATCTGGGCCAGCATCGCGATATTTTGCGCTGATGCGATCAAAACCTATAGGGCTGCGAAGGCCTAGGCTCTGGCTTTAAGCCCGATACCGCCAGCGCAAAGTTTCGCCTGCGTGAAAGGGCACGACCGAAACGCCATCCAACGCAAGCAGCTGGGGAACCGGTGTGTCCACACGTTCCAGCGTCACACGGTCCTCATTCAACGGCAGGCGGTAAAAACGCGGACCGTTTTCTGAGGCGAAGGCTTCAAGCTTGTCCAATGCGCTTTCTTCCTCAAAAACCGCAGCATAGCTTTCCATTGCAAATGGCGCGTTAAAGATACCGGCGCAGCCGCAGGCGCTTTCCTTGACGGATTTATCATGTGGCGCGCTGTCGGTGCCAAGGAAATATTTGGCGCTGCCTGATGTCGCGGCCTTGCGCAGGGCAAGCCGGTGCACCTCACGTTTGGCCACGGGCAGGCAATAAGCATGCGGGCGGATGCCACCTTCGAACATGGCGTTGCGATTAATGTGCAAATGCTGCGGTGTGATTGTGGCGGCGATGTTGTCGCTGGCATCATCGACAAAGGCGACTGCATCTGCCGTGGTGATATGTTCAAAAACGACGCGCAGGTCTGGCAAATCTTGCACCAGCTTTGACAGAGTGCGTTCGATAAACACGGCCTCTCGGTCGAATATATCAACATGTGAATCGGTGACTTCGCCATGAATGAGCAACGGCATGCCGATGCGCGCCATATGTTCAAGCGCGGGCATGATGTTGGCGATGTTGGTCACGCCATGGGCGCTTCCGGTCGTTGCATGGGCGGGGTATAACTTCGCTGCGGTAAATACGCCCTCGGTAAAGCCTCGCGCCAGTTCTTCGCCCTTCGACGTGTCGGTCAGATAGGCCGTTATCAAAGGCGTAAAGCTTGTCCCTTGCGGCACAGCGGCCAATATGCGGTCGCGATAGGCTGCGCCGGCTTCCACCGTCGTTATCGGCGGCGACAGATTGGGCATGACAATGGCACGCGCGAATTGCGCTGCCGTATAGGGCACAACGCTGCGCATCACCGCATTATCGCGCAAATGGACGTGCCAGTCGTCGGGACGGCGGATGGAAAGAATCATCTGGTCGGTCATGGCTTTCTTTTAAGCATCCGAACCCCTATCTGTCACCTATGCGAAACACCCGTCTATTCGACCGTCATGTCGTCCGTCTGTCCCCCACCGAAACCGGAGAAGATGTGCGGCAATTCCTGCAAGGGCTCGTGACGCAGGATACCGCAGCTATGATGCCCTTATGGGCGGGCCTGCTGAGCCCGCAGGGCAAGGCGTTGTTCGATTTCCTGTTATGGTCAGATGGTGATGATGTGCTCATCGATTGTGAGGGCGCGCAGGCTGAGGCGCTCGTTCGGCGGCTTTCAATCTACCGGTTGCGGCGCAAGATTTCGATTGTGGTTGATCCGACCTGCGCGGTTTTTTGGAATGCAGACGGCAGCGGTGACCCGCGTCATCCCGATATGGGCGAACGGTGGATTGGAACGCCTGCGGATGATGATGTGGACATCAGCGCCGAATATCGGGCGCATCGGCTGGCCTTGGGTATAACGGAAGGCGTGGCAGAGCTTGGAAGCGAGCAAACCTTATGGCTGGAGGCGAATGCCGCGGAGTTAAACGGTGTGTCCTTTTCAAAGGGATGTTATGTCGGGCAAGAAAACACGGCGCGCATGAACTGGCGGCAAAAGGTCAACCGGCGACTGGTGGTCCTACCGTTGGAAAATGCCGACCTTAGCCGCCAGCGGTGCGCCTATCCTGAACTTGGCCTGTCGGTGGAGTTGCGCCGTGTCGAGGATATGGATCTGCTCAATCTGCCCGAATGGCAGCGCGCTGCGATTGTTTAGGGTTCTGATCCTAATACAGCAGTTCAAGCTTCACTTTGGCAGTGCCAGTGCGGTGCATGCCAAGTTGCTTGGCGGCGGCGTAGGACACATCCACAATGCGTGATTTGCCCCAAGGGCCACGGTCGTTGATACGGACAACGACTTCCTGACCATTCGCCAAGTTTGTAACGGCAACGCGGCTGCCGAAAGCCAAGGTGCGGTGGGCGGCCGTCATGGCGCTAGGGTCAAAGCGTTCGCCACTTGCCGTGCGGCGTCCACCCAGTTCAGCGCCATAATAGCTCGCTATGCCAGTGCCGATTTCGACACGATTGTCGCCGGCCTGCGCCAAGACCGGCAATGCCAGACCTGCTATCATGAAAATACGGTGTCCGTGCATCATGCCTCCCTCATAAGGGAAGGCACATATACAAGCCATTTCAATATTCGAACGGGCAAGCGCTATGCTGCCCCAAGTTTGCGGTTATCCGAAAACGTAAAATTCTGACCCTAGACGTCCAGATTGGCGACATTTAGGGCGTTTTCTACGATGAAATCGCGCCGTGGTTCAACGACTTCACCCATCAGCTTGGTGAAAATGTCGTCTGCGAGGTCGGCCTGATCAATCTCCACGCGCAGCAGGGAACGGTGATTGGGGTCCAGCGTGGTTTCCCACAATTGTTCGGCATTCATTTCGCCAAGACCCTTGTACCGCGAAATCGACAGTCCCTTGCGGCCGGCAATCAATATCGCCTCCAGCAATTCGGACGGGCGCGTAATTGCGCCCTTGTTACCGACGCTCACCGCAGTGGTTGCCCGCTTGGCTTGATCGCCAACTGCGTCGGGTGCATCTTCATCGCTCTCCACCTCGTCAATCGCCTCGGCAATAGCAGCAGAAACTTTAACGAGCCGCGCCGGGGTTTCATAGCTTGCGGTCTCTTCGCTCGCCAACTTGTGCAATTTGCGGGCTTCGGCCGACATCAGAAATGCGGCCTCAATGATGTGATGATCGGTGACCCCGCGCCAGAGGCGTTCGAAATGATAGCCGCCATCTTCGGACACGCGGCCGGACCATTTGCCCTCCACATCTTGCGCAGCCATCCAAGCAGCCGCCTTGGCAACGGCGGCGGTGCGATCGGTGGCCTCGGGGTCCAGCGCGCTCGTGAGCGCCATAGCCTCGACAATTGTTGGGTCATAACGGCGCGGGACAAAGGCCATCAGGCTGCGCATACGGCGTGCATGGTCCACCAAAGCGCCTAAGTCTGCACCAGCGCGTTGCCCGCCTGCGCCTTCTAACACAACGCCATTAAGGCCAAGTTCGGCCAGATGGTCATCCAGTGCCTTGTCGTCTTTCACATAGATTTCGCTGCGGCCCTTCGCCACCTTGTACAAAGGTGGCTGCGCAATGAAGAGATGCCCATTTTCGATGATTTCGGGCATCTGGCGGTAGAAGAATGTGAGCAACAATGTCCGAATGTGCGAACCGTCAACGTCAGCGTCCGTCATGATCACGATCTTGTGATAACGCAATTTTTCAATATTGAAATCCTCGCGTCCAATGCCCGTGCCCATCGCTTGGATCAGCGTGCCGACTTCTTTGGACGACAGCATCCGGTCAAAGCGTGCGCGTTCCACGTTCAGGATTTTACCCTTCAGCGGCAAAATCGCCTGATAATGGCGGTCACGGCCTTGCTTGGCTGATCCGCCTGCCGAGTCACCCTCGACCAGGAAAAGTTCGGACTTGGCAGGGTCTTTCTCCTGACAATCGGCAAGCTTACCCGGTAGCGACGCCACGCTCATCACCGATTTACGGCTGGCCTCACGGGCTTTTCGTGCGGCCTCACGGGCCGCGGCGGCGTCGATGACCTTTTGAATGACGGTACGCGCATGGCCGGGATTTTCTTCTAACCACTCGCTCATCCGGTCTGCCATCAGGCTTTCCAGCGGCTGACGCACTTCGGAAGAGACCAGCTTGTCCTTAGTTTGTGACGAGAATTTTGGATCAGGCAGCTTAACGGAGACAATAGCCGTCAGCCCTTCACGCATGTCATCGCCGGTCAGCGTGACTTTCTCTTTCTTTAACACACCCGATTTCTCGGCATAGTTGTTCAACGTGCGCGTCAGCGCCGAGCGGAACGCGGCCAAATGGGTGCCGCCGTCACGTTGCGGAATGTTATTGGTGAAGCATAATACGTTTTCGTAATAGCTGTCGTTCCACTCCAACGCGACGTCAATACCAATGCCGTCGCGGTTGGACGTGATCGTGATGGGGTCGGCTAGCAATGCCGCTTTGTTGCGATCTAGATACTTTACGAATGCCCCAATGCCGCCTTCATAATATAGATCATGTTCTTTGACATCGGAATGCCGCTTGTCGTGCAGCAATATGCGCACGCCCGAGTTCAAGAACGCCAGTTCGCGGTAGCGATGCTCAAGCTTATCAAAGTCAAATTCCAGCACGTTTTTGAACGTGTTTGTGGACGCCATGAAGGTCACGCGTGTGCCCTTTTTGGGCGTGCCATCGACGACTGGCGCGTCACCGCGTACGACCAAGGGGCCTACGGCATCGCCATGCTCAAAACGCATCCAATGCTCTTTACCCTCACGCCAGATTATGAGTTCCAGAAACTCGGACAATGCGTTCACCACCGACACACCAACGCCATGCAATCCGCCCGACACCTTATAAGCATTATCGTCGGACGTGTTCTCGAACTTGCCGCCAGCGTGCAGCTGGGTCATGATGACCTCAGCCGCCGAAACGCCTTCTTCCTTGTGCATGCCGGTTGGAATGCCGCGGCCATTATCTTCAACAGAAACCGACCCATCGGGGTTCAGTTCGATCAGCACAAGGTCGCAATGCCCCGCCAACGCCTCGTCGATGGCATTGTCGGAAACTTCAAACACCATGTGGTGTAGGCCACTACCGTCATCCGTGTCGCCGATATACATGCCAGGGCGCTTGCGTACTGCGTCGAGGCCCTTCAGAACCTTGATGCTGTCGGCACCATATTCATTCTGATTGGGGTTGGCTGCGCTGTCCGCAGAAGGGTTAAATTGCGGGGTTTCCGTTGTTTCTTCAGTCATTGTGGCACTGTAGGCCTAAAGCCTAAGAAGCCCAAGGAAAAGCGCCCTAAAGTCGTCATTTTTCCACAGTCTTTTCTGGTTGGCGATTATAGCAATTTTACCCCCGGCATCGCTGCCGAAAATTAGGCAATGAAACTTTTGTAGATCGCGCTAAGTCTGCAGAGCAACCGGCGAACGGGAGAGTGGATTTTACATGCTTATCGATACCGAATTAGAAAAATCATTTGGTGATTTCGGCGCGCTCATTGGTGCTTGGGGCGAAGAAAAGCCTGATGCGCGTGCGCTTGCCGATAGCAGTTCCGAACTGTCGTGGCGCGAAGTTGCGCAAACGACAGCGCGCATAGCCGCAGTGCTACAGCGCGACGGCCTACAGCGGGGTCAAGCGGTTGCCATATTGGGGACCAGCAATATTCCCTATGCTTTGGTGTATCTTGCCGTTGTGCGCGCCGGGGGCTGTGCTGCACCATTGACCACATCGGCAACGCCCGCGCAGTTGGCCGCGATGTTCAAAGATTCCGGCGCGATGCATCTGTTCGTCGATGCCGCGAAACTGGCTGATCTTGAAGGGGTCGCGCTGGGCGATGTCAAAATCATCATGCTCGATAACGCCGTTGGCGACCATCTGGCGCTGACCGACTGGATGGCAGAGGAAGGCGCGCGTTTTGACGCGCCGCCGCCGGCTGCGACGGATCCGTTCAACATCATTTATTCGAGTGGCACCACAGGAACGCCCAAGGGTATTATCCATTCGCACGGCATGCGCTGGCACCAAATGGCAGGTGGCTTCAAGTCAATTTATAACCGCGACACGCGGTCGTTGGTCTCGACGCCTTTATATTCGAACACGACATTGGCGGTATTTCTGCCAACTATTTGTCATGGTGGTTTTGTCCGGATCATGGAGAAATTTGATGCTTTGGCCTATCTTGACCATGCGCAGATTGATCAGACCACGCACACCATGCTCGTGCCGGTGCAATATCAACGGCTCATGGCACATGCGGAATTTGATAGCTACGATCTCAGCAACTTCATTGTCAAATTCTGCACCAGCGCGCCCTTTGTCGCCGAATTGAAAGCGGACGTTTTGAAGCGTTGGCCCGGTGGACTGATCGAGATTTACGGCATGACCGAGGGTGGTGTTGTTTGTATGCTTCAAGCGCATCACCATCCCGACAAATTGCACACCGTGGGGCAGCCCGTTACGGGCCATGAACTGATTGTCTTAGACGAGGACGACAATCGCCTGCCCACCGGCTCCAAAGGCGTGCTTACTGGCCGGTCGCCTACCATGATGTCCGGTTATAAAAACCAACCAGAAAAAACACACGAGATGGAGTGGCGTGACGAAGAGGGCAATGTCTGGCTGAAAACTGGCGACATTGGCATTGTCGATGAAGATGGCTTTGTATCTATCGTGGGCCGCGCAAAGGATATGATCATATCCGGCGGCTTCAACATTTATCCGAAAGACCTTGAAGAATTGTTGGAGGCGCAGCCCGAAGTGGCCGAAGCTGCCGTGGTTGGCATGCCTTCAGACGCGTGGGGCGAAACGCCCGTGGGCTTTGTGCGGTTGACGGACGCGGCGGCATCGCCTGACTCCATTCTTGCGCGTGTGAACGGGCAGCTTGGCAAGACGCAGCGGATTTCGGTGCTCTACACCATCGACGAAATGCCGCGCAGCCATATTGGCAAGTTGCTGAAAACCGACTTGCGCGCTTTGGCGGTTGAGAAGCAAAATGGAAGGTGAATTCGGCCCGGATCTTGCCGCCGTCATTTCTGTTCTGCAGACGGGAATTACGGTGGTAATTACGTTGACAGAGGAATTACGGTAACAGGTGGAGGAATTACGGTAACAGGTGCGTCATCCCCGAAATAGGTTTCGCTTGAAATGTAGGATTTGTTTTGAGATTCTGTGCGTCACGTCCTTATGTGTTGCGCGACTGGCTCTTTGAACCTGTTGAACCCCACCCCGGCTTTCGGACCCGGAAAGCCAACGTCGCAACGTTGCGGTAAGTTTACAGAAATACCGCGTTTTGCGTATATGTTTGTAAACTTAGGACTCCGATGACAATTGCGTCATCCCCGAAGTTATCGCTTCTCTGATCTTCGTAAGGCAGGTTATATGGCACGTCTTCCGCTTATGGTCCTGACCCTAAGGAACGCAAGCGACACAAGCCGATTTAACGCTTAACCGCCTTTTTTGCCCAACTTGTGCACGCGCGCAACGACTTCGTCGCGAATATCGGGAGTCACAAACTTCCCGATTTCGCCGCCGTAAATTGCAATTTCCTTCACCAGCCGCGAGGCAATGGGCTGTAGGGATACGTCGGCCATTAAAAACAGCGTTTCGACGCGATCGTTCAACTGGCGGTTCATGCCCGTGAGTTGATACTCATATTCGAAATCCGTGACGCCGCGAATGCCCCGAATGACGGTGCTTGCGCCTTGCGCTTCGGCAAAATCCATCAGCAATGAGTTGAACCCAACAACACGAATATGCGCCGAACCGATGCTGGCGACTTCGCGCTCGACCATCGCAATCCGCTCATCATCGGAAAACATTGGGGATTTGGCCGCATTTGTGGTTACGCCGATGATCAACTCATCCACCAGTTTCGCGCCGCGCCGGATGATATCCATATGGCCCAAGGTGATTGGGTCAAATGTGCCAGGATAAACGCCAATCCGGTGTGTCATCTAGCGATCCCTTTCGGTAATATAATTGGCAATGGCGCGCAAAAGATCAGCTTCGGCACCATAAGTCGACAGATGGTCATTGGCCTGCTGCACAAGCATTTCCGCTTGCTGCTTGGCGCGTTCGAGGCCCATGAGAGATACAAAGGTGCCTTTATTGGCCGCCGCGTCTTTTTGAAGCGCTTTGCCAGCCAGTTCTGGATCACCTTCAACATCCATGATGTCGTCGGCGATCTGAAAGGCGAGGCCAATGTCCCTTGCATATCCGCGCAAATGCGTTCGGCCTTCTGTCGGGATATGTCCTAATATTGCCCCCATTTCAACGCTGGCGGCAATCAGAGCACCCGTCTTCAGCGCTTGCAGGCGCATGATGGTTTGGAGGTCGAATGCGGATTTCTCGGCTTCGATATCCATCATCTGCCCACCGGCCATGCCTTCCGGGCCGCTTGCTAAAGCCAGTGTTGATACCAGTTCGCCGCGCACGAACGGGTCACCATGCGTTTGCGGGTTCGCCAGTATCTCGAATGCCAAAGCATGAAGAGAATCTCCAGCTAGAACCGCCGTCGCGTCATCAAACGCGCGGTGCACGGTCGGCTTACCACGGCGCATGTCGTCGTCATCCATGCAGGGCAAGTCGTCATGCACCAGAGAGTAGACATGAATAGCTTCGACAGCCGTGCCAACGCGCAAAGCAACCGCGCGGTCCACATGGAACAGAGCCGCTGTCGCAGTCACAAGCAACGGCCGGAGGCGCTTGCCGCCGCCAATCGCGGCATAGCGCATGGCGGCATATAGGCGGTCCCGCGCGTCGCCGGGTAGCGTCAGAAGCGCATCAAATTCGTGATCAATGTCCGCCGCAATTTGCGCGAGTGAGTCCTGCAACAATGATGGTTTGGCAGCCATAATGTTCATCCGGCATCGAATGTTGTTGTACCTGTTGGCGACCCGTCTGGCCCTTGGACAATGGCCTCAATGCGCGCTTTCGCCGTATCAAGCCGTTGTTGGCACAAGGCCCGCAACGCATTGCCACGTTCGTACAAGGCGATGGATTCATCGAGCGGCGCCTCACCGCTTTCCAACTTATGGACGATGTCCTCAAGCGCCCGCAGCGCGGTTTCAAAATTCATATCGGCTATGTCTTGATTCATACACCTGCAATGACGCCCGAGGCCGACTGGGTCAAGTGCTTCGCTTTGTCGCCATCGGTTGATGATGAGGGTTGCCAGTCCGGAAATGCAAATTGGAATAGTGTGAAACGGGACGGCAGAACCAAAACGCGCCGAAGGCTACGAACAGGATTTAAGGGATCGCGCGCATTTACACGCCAGACTTCAACAACCAGTCATGAAAGATTTTAACAGCTCTCTGCTTCAGCGCGCGGGGACGGCACACGAAGTAATAGCTATAGGGGCTTTCAACTTCTGTATCGAAAAGCCGCGTCAGGCGCGGGTCGCGCGCGTCGGAGAAGTGGCTTCCGTGCATGATTGCAACGCCAAGACCATTTGCGGCAGCCTCCAGCATCAATGCCCCACTATCAAGACTATCGATCGCAGCTGGCTTAAGACGGGGGACCCCCATCGCCTGCCGCCATGCGTCAAATATCATAGGCATGTCACTATGGACCATGACCGTATGCTTTGCGAGGTCCTCAGGCTTTTCGACCTTATGCTCCTTTGCCCATTTTTCAGAGGCGATGGCGTAAACAAGATTGCGGTCCAAGCGGACACTGTAAAGCTTGGGGTCGACGTCTGCTGAAATGATGATAGCTGCGTCGACAACATCACCCAGCAGATTTTCGGCATGGCCAGATGTGTCCACATCGATATGAAGCTTCGGAAACGCCTTTCGCAATTCAGGCAGGCGCGGAATGAGCCTTTGCGAACCAAAAAGCGGCAAGAGGCCCAAGCGCAGGCGATACTCCCCGCCACGGCCGGCCAGCTCGTCAACCGCCTCTGCCATTGCGTCCATCGCTGGTTCAACGGCCGCCAGAAGTGCCTCACCATCCGCATTAATGACCATTGCTTGCGCGCGGCGGTCAAACAGGGATTTGCCAATGAAGTCTTCCAGCGCCTTGATGCGGCGGCTGAGCGCGGGCGGAGATAATGCGAGTTCGCTCGCGGCAGCTTTTGCCGAACCAAGCTTAGCGACGCGCAAAAACGCTTCCAACGAGCGTAGGGGGGGCAATCTGCGCATATCATCTCCTAACTTTGCCGCACTGCACCAAAAATTTCCTGTTCTCAGGATCGCACAAATGCCACGAAATTCAGCTTAAACGTATAAATAATGGTTGCATCATTTGCAACAGCTATTGCGCTGTTCGCACTTGCACAAAAAATGAAACTTAGCCATACAGATCGAGCCTTTTAGGCATCCTCTCCTAAAGACTTTTTCAGGGTCGGCTTCGGTCGGCCCTTTTTTTGTGCAAATTCAGCGCATCTATTATTCTCATGTCGCCACAGCTTTCTGCCAACTTTGCTGCAACAAAGGGAGTTTTGGCGCCGAGCCGTTGATGCCAACGATAGCCCCGTTCCCACATTCACAACAATACTGTCAAATATCTGGTGTGACCAACGCCTTTCGCCCCCAAATAATCAGGAACAATAATGATGCCGCGATGAGAATGAACGTCGCTGGCTCCCAATAATTGAATAACGCAACGCCAACGGCCGGTGCGACGATATATGCAGCACCGCTGATCGAAGCAATCTTTCCTGCAACGTCCCCTTGCTCGTGCCGTCCGACCGCCAAGGATGCGCCGGCAGTAAAGCCTGGCCGGAAAAGCCCAAAGCCAAGTGAGGCAATCGCAAAGCCCGTGCTGATGCCGTAAAAATCATAACTGAGACCGGTCAGGATGGTCCCGATTAAAGCGAGGATAGCGCCAATCAAAACGGAACTGCGCGCGGCAAGCGAGAGCATGGGGATCAGGCCCCATTGCGCCAGCAAGGTGGCCATAGCGCCGATCAGCATAACTGATCCACTCGCCTGCACCGCCTCCCATGGGCGGTCATGGAGCCCAAGCCGGTCACGCACAAGAAAACCTACAACGCCCAGCATGATGGCTTGTGCATGGCCGCCGATAAGCCCCGCAATGAGCCAGGACGCCATCCTTCCGTCGCGCCATGGCAGGCGGACCTCAGTTTTAGGTAACACTGACCCCAAAGCTTCGCCAGCAACCTCTTCATCGTCGGGCGCATTGATCGACGCCGAATTGGGATAAGCCGCAACGGCGCCGCGTGCCTCAAAACGTGGGGTGTCATTGGGCAGTTGAACATGCAACGCAATCAATACGGCCACACCAAAGGCCGCAAACATGATGAGCGGCCCAGCCAGACCGAAAGGTGGGAACAGAAAATAATGCGCGGTGGCAGGGCCAATAACGGTGCCAACGCCAAAAGACGAGGCAAGCATCGATAGCGCCTTGGTACGTTCTGCGCGTTCGGTCCGGGCGGCAACATATGCCTGAACGGCGGGTGGGGCAGCCGAACCGAAACCGCCGTAAAGGCTGCGGAATAACGCAAACAGGATGAACGTCACGACAGGGCCTATCAGGCCAGCCAGCCCAAGCCAAAGCACCAACCCACACATGCCCATCGACGCGACAAAGCCAATGATGCCAACACTCATCAGTTGTTTGCGGCCTCGGCGATCCGACAGGCGCGCCCATTTGGGCGCAGTGATAACCCACAATAACGCAGACCAGCTAAAGGCCAGACTTACCCACACGTCGGGCATATCCAATTCGCTGGCGATCGCGGGAAGGGCAGACTGCATCGCGGTATTGCCAGCCGCCGCGACAAGCATCACGAGGAACAGCACGACAACGCGGCTATTGGGGATAGCTTGAACCGCGCTCATGGCTTTTTCCAATCATAACTTCGCATCACTTGCGCGATATGCAGGCTGTAGTCCGAATACCACCGGTCACGGCCAGCATCGCGCATTGCGGCGTGCTCGGGATGATTACGCCATGCTTTTGCACTAGCCTCGTCTGTCCAATAGCTGACGGTGATTCCAAGTCCATCTGCGCCACGCACCGAATCCATACCAACATAGCCTTCTTGTCGTGCGGCGAGTTCATCCATCGTGGCGGCGGCCCTCGCGTAACCATCGGCGTCCAGCCCCGTGCGCTGTGCCACAAATATAACCGAAAGTGTGCCGCTGCCTAGCTTTGCCATGTCAGCGGCATAAGACTGATTTGATCTGCAATGCAAGATAGGTGGAACAGTTAGTTGGTAAGCGCGGTTGCACGAACTGTATCAACTTGTGAATGTGACTGTTTCGTGACAACTTCTCCCGGACCCATCCTATGATCTCTTCAAGATTGGCCAAAACGACGGTGCTCAGCCGCATCAAAAGCCGCGCAAGCCGCTTTTTGGGTCCATGGGGTGTTTTCTTTAAGGGCTTTATAAAACATCCAGTGATGGTCGGATCAATCATCCCGTCATCGTCCTTCACCGTGAAAAAAATGCTTGCGCCGGTTGACTGGGACAACACCAAATTATTTGTGGAATATGGTCCGGGCATTGGCACTTTCTGCCAACCCATTCTGGACCGCATGCGCCCCGATGCCACATTGCTGGTCATTGATCTGAACGAAGATTTTATTGAGTATCTGCGGTATAATGTCCGTGACAGCCGCTTTGTCGCTGTCCATGGTTCGGCGGCAGATGTGAACGCAATCATAAACAATCTCGGGTTTGCACATGCCGACTATATTCTCTCCGGCCTGCCCTTTTCGACGCTCCCCAATAATCTTGGCGCTGTGATCGCTGAGGAAACAGCGAAGGCGATCCGGCCCGGCGGGGCATTTCTGGTCTATCAGTTCCGTGCTCGTGCGCGTGATTTCATGATCCCGCATTTCCGTAAGATCGACAATGGTTATGCCTTATGGAATATATTGCCTTGCCATCTGTTCTGGGGCTGGAAAGAATGATTATTTATTGCGCATCAAACTGAATTTGATCCGCCGGCCAATGGTGTAATCCACCGAATTGACCAAGAAATAGGCAAGGGCCGACTTTATCCGGCTCCAAATAGTGTCCCGCCTCTTTAACAAAACCCGTGTCTGCTCCTCCGATTGGGAGACAAGCCCTTCAATCAATGCGCGCATATGTAACGCAAGGCCTGCGTCCTTGATGCGCACCATAATTTCCAGATTGATGAACATACTTCGGACATCCAGATTGGCCGAACCAATATAGACCGTGTCATCAATGACCATCAGCTTCATATGCAGTGGACGCGTTTGATATTCGAAAATCCGTGCCTTACGGCGCATCAGATAGCGGTAAAGCCCGCGCGCGGCGGCAATCGTTGCCCCATTATCGGTTTTTCCGGCCAATATGAGGCGCGACCCTTGGTTGCGCCTGGCTGTCTTGGCAAGGCGTCGCAATATGGTTTGGGACGGCGAAAAATAGGCGGAAACGATCTCAAATCTCTTGCCCGTATCCAATGATCGCTTGAACGTGAGTGCCCATGGCGAAAGGCGGTTGGTTGGCCCACCCAACAGCCATTGTACTCGACCAACGCCCGGCCGCCATTGCCGGATGATATTGCGGATCTGCCGGAAGCTGACGTTGCCGCCGTTTGATGCGTGCGCCATATCCTCAAAATAATCGCTCAGCCGCTGCGCTTGGGGGCCAGACACGATTATGCCGAGATCTTCCCAGCTATCGTCACCTGCGCGCCCGAAATAGGGGTCGGCGATATTGAAACCTCCTACAAGCGCATAGGCGCCGTCGATGATCAGCATCTTTTGGTGATTGCGGATCAGGTAGCCAAGTCCCTTGCGGGTACTGAAACTGTGATAGTTGCCGCCAGCGTCAAGCAAGGCGTCGAAAAATCGATTGCTCACCTGGGTTGATCCAAAGCTGTCTATAATCAACTGAACGTGCACACCGCGTGTCGCCGCAGCAACGAGTGCGTCGCGCACTTCCCGACCGGTCTCATCGGCACAAAACATGTAGAAAAACATGTGTATCGATTTTTGCGCCATCGCGATAAGCTGCAAAACGGCGTTGAGCCGATCTTGCGGCTGATGAACCAAATGCAAATCATGGCCCGCAACCTGAAAGTGCGTTCCGGGGAACCCGGGCTTGCCTGATTGCACTGTCATGTTGCTAGCGATACCGCTTTGCGGAGCGCACGGCAAGCGGCCCGCCCTTTGCATTGACATTTTGGCCCATTATCTCTAGGCGCGACCAACTTCCCGAATATACGAAGAATCAGGAGCCAATATGGCACGCGTTACTGTTGAAGATTGCATCGACAAGATCACCAACCGGTTTGACCTTGTATTACTCGCCGCCGAACGTGCGCGTGAAATCTCTGGTGGCGCTGAACTGACCATTGATCGTGATCGTGATAAAAATCCGGTCGTTGCTTTGCGCGAAATCGCTGAGGAAACCGTTCGCCCTGACCAATTGAAAGAAGGCCTAGTGCAGTCGCTGCAGAAGGTTCAGGTTGATGAGGATGAAGAAGCGGATGAAGTCGGCTCGATCAGCCTGTCTGCAGAAGCCCTGCGTTTGACCGCCGCTGCGCCAGCGCGCGGTGCAGGCGTGCAGCGCGATTACGACCGGTAATTTTCACTCATCGGCATCTGTGAAACAGGCCCGGCTCGTCCGGGCCTTTTCTTTTGTGCCTTCAATCATTCTCGGTATCAGATGAAAGTATCCGCAGGCTAATTTTGCCACTTTCCAAAAATGGCGCGACGATGGCCGCCATTCGGCCTTGGCGCTCGGTTGCCATCGCGCGGTTGAAGAATGTGTTGGCGATGACATCCGCAATTTGAAGCCCCGACCGGCCGTGACTGAGATCAAGCAATGCAGTACCGTAAGGACCAATCAAGTCTGCGATATCTTTGCGGATTAGGGCCAGCGTCTCGGGGCCATAGCGACCATCGTCAATGACCACTTGCACGCAAGGATTACTGCCTTTTATGATGTGCGAAACGGCATCCTTAAGCAATCGCGCATAGATGTCGATGTCGTGTGCACCTCGGTCTTCCCCCGGATGGAGCGCGAGCGCGGAAATCGCGATGCTTATGGTTGCTGCCCAAGGCTTTTGACCAAGCAGCTCAAACAACAATGCGCGCTCTCCCAAGTCAATGCGGCTACCCTTTATTTCCCCAGATAGACGGGATATTTCGCAAAAGTGCGCCACAACCGCGTCAGCATCATCGTCTTCAATGGATATGGCAGCGAGTGTCATCACCCCACGCCCAACTCCGCCCGACTCATCGCAATAGATCGGCATGCGGACCGCTCCTCATATGATGTGAGGTTAGCAGGGAAAGCGGCGGATGACTATTTCGCGCCACGCATCTCGGACTGACTGAACCTGTCGGCGCTCTTTGGGGATTCGGCTGAATTCGCCAATGAACTGCTCGGCATTCATCCGGTATTTCTTGGGCGCGCAGAATAAAGGGGATCCTGCGGTGCGCGCGGCCTCATTCTCGGCTTTTACCGACTTCGCGGCTTCTTCAAAAATGCGGGCCATGGGCTTTAGGTCTTTTGCAAAGACAGCGCCGATGCCCCGTTTTTGCAAAGCAACCGCTTTTACAAAAAAAGTTTCAGCATCCATGGCGTGTGCAGGAACGGCGCATGACAATACGCCCATAACCACAAGCGCAGCATATTTCATTTCGCGACCTCCACCCTCTCCCCATGGGGGATAGTACGTTGAGGCCGCGAATAAAAGCTGGAAACCAGTGTCCTGACCCTAAGCGCCTTGCGGCGTTGCGCCTCCGACCGGCGCAGATTTGCCGCGTCCCGCCTTTGGTATGGCTGTACCCACCGTTGGAATGGACGAAGGTTTAACGACCTTGCCATCGTCACGTTCGAATTTGCCAGTTTCCAATAGCTGGTTGATTTCGTCGCCCGAGAGCGTTTCAAACTCCAGAAGTGCGTTGGCCAACAGGTGCAATTGTTCGTTATGCGTGGTCAGCAACTCTGTCGCCCGTTGATGTCCGCCCTCAACCAGCTTGCGGATTTCGGCATCGATCTTACGCGCTGTTTCGTCCGACATAGCCGACCGTTGCGACATGCCATAGCCAAGATAGCCTTCTTGACGCTCTTCATATTGGAGCGGGCCCATCGCATCCGACATGCCCCATTGGGTAACCATGTCGCGCGCAAGGCTGGTGGCGTATTGGATGTCGCTGGATGCGCCTGAACTGACTTTGTCATAGCCGAAGATTAATTCTTCGGCCACGCGTCCACCCATGGATACGGACAGGTTGGCGTGCATTTTGTCGCGATGATAGCTGTAATTATCCCGCTCGGGCAGACGCATGACCATACCCAAGGCGCGCCCACGGGGAATAATGGTTGCCTTGTGGATAGGGTCCGATGCGGCTTCATGAATCGACACGATTGCGTGGCCGGCCTCATGATAGGCAGTCATTTTCTTTTCATCTTCAGTCATGACCATCGACTTGCGTTCGGTGCCCATCATCACCTTGTCTTTGGCATCTTCGAATTCTTGCATGGCAACCAACCGCTTGCCACGACGTGCGGCCAACAAAGCAGCTTCATTCACAAGGTTCGCAAGATCGGCGCCGGAGAAGCCGGGCGTTCCGCGCGCGATCACGCGGCCATCAACGTCGGGCGCCAACGGCACTTTCTTCATGTGCACGGCTAGGATTTTGACGCGGCCGTCAATATCGGGGCGCGGCACAACTACCTGACGGTCGAAGCGGCCGGGACGCAAAAGGGCCGGGTCAAGGACATCAGGACGGTTGGTTGCGGCAACGATGATGATGCCTTCATTGGCTTCAAAACCGTCCATTTCGACCAACAACTGGTTCAAAGTCTGTTCGCGCTCGTCATTCTGATTGCCAAGGCCAGCGCCACGGCTGCGACCCACCGCATCGATTTCGTCGATAAAGACGATGCAGGGGGCGTTTTTCTTCGCCTGTTCAAACATGTCGCGCACGCGGCTTGCGCCAACGCCGACAAACATTTCGACAAAGTCAGAACCGGAGATGGAGAAGAAAGGCACGCCAGCCTCACCAGCGATCGCGCGGGCCAGCAATGTTTTACCTGTGCCTGGCGAACCAACTAGCAACGCGCCCTTGGGAATCTTACCACCAAGGCGGCTGAACTTAAGCGGGTCTTTCAAAAATTCGACGATTTCCTGAAGCTCTTCCCGGGCCTCATCAATGCCGGCCACGTCGTCGAAGGTTACTTTGCCATGCTTTTCAGTCAGCAATTTCGCCTTTGACTTGCCAAAACCCATGGCTCCGCCAGCTCCGCCGCCCTTTTGCATTTGTCTCAAAACGAAGAAAGCGATGCCAAGGATGAGCAAGAATGGAAGGGCTTGATATACAAGCAGGAGCAGCAGGCTTGGCTGCTCTGCTGTTTTGACTTCAATCACTACGCCTTTGTCCCTGAGCAGGGGGACAAGGCTGCTATCATTTGGTAGCGGCACTGTGGCGAACGTCTCGTCATTCTGCAATTTGCCGTTAATGCGCTCCGGCGCGATAGCTACGGACTTAACCTCGCCGGCCTCAACCTTATCGCGGAAAGACGAGTAGGTAATGCCGTTAGCCGGTGTGGATGACCCGCTGAACATTGAAGCCACAAGCAAAAGCGCGACAATGATCGCTGACCAAATGGCCAAGTTACGCAGCATCGGGTTGCCTTTGGGTTCTTGTTCGTCGTTCATTATCACTGCCTTATTCTGTGCCCGCGCTCAATACGTGGCGATATGCATCTAATGTAAGGGCGAATGCGTGAATGACAATATAGCGATTGGCAAAATTACAGCCTGTTTTCTCTTACCCGCGCCGGGGCGGCGCTTTGGAAAAACGCCAATCTGCGCCGCCTACGCATTTGATATTGCCAATCATGGCAGTCCGCGCATTTTCGAGCTCGGTTAACAAGTGGTCAATTGCGTAGCCACGCGGAGCAAGATTGACGTCCATCGTCCTGAGGCAGTGGATTAATAGCCGCCGCTTGAATTCACTGGGAAGGCCGTCGGCCGTGCAGATGATAACGTTATTTTGGTGGCTTACCCTCTGCGCGGCCAGCGTGTCTGTCATCCACACCAACGCATCGGATGCGTCGGCCAATGCGCTTACCGTGCGCAGCGCGCGGCTTGCAGTAAATGGATGCGGCGTGTTGGCCAGCCAGTTCCGCATCGCAACCCGGTCAAAATCGATGTTTGCGTTGCTGGGGTCGTTCACTGGTTGAATGCCAGTGCTGGAGCAGATGTCTATAAGTTCCGCTTTTGTGAATTCTAGTAGTGGCCGCACCACGCGTCCATTGCGGGCGCGAATGCCAGACAATCCATCGACGCCGCTTCCCCGCGCCAGTCGCATGAGCAGCGTTTCCAATTGGTCATCGGCATGATGTGCCGTGGCAATGTGTTGGCAATCTTGCGCATCTGCCGCACGTTCCAGCAACGCGTAACGGGCCGCGCGCGCCGATGACTGGATATTGCCTGATATTTTTTTGTCGGGTGTCAAAATGATATGCGGTACGCCGAGATTATGGCAGATTTCCCGAACAAACTGTGCTTCGTCTGCAGACTCTCGCCGTAATTGATGATCTACGGTTGCGGCAACCAATCTGCCGGGCAAAATTTGCTGCGCTAACAACAATAATGCCAGGCTATCGGGACCGCCCGACACTCCGCATAAAAACCGATCATCATCCGCACAATCTAGCCTGCGAAGTGCAGCTCTAAATCGGTCGAGAATGACTGGCGTCAGCGTTACTTGCACTTCGCCCTTGTTTTGCCGGATGTGATCCTTTCGGCCAAGCGGCCGGTCGCCGCATCTGGATACGCCCTTGCCAGTTCACCAAAAGCTTCGCATGCCTCGGGCGACTTCCCAAGGTCAGTCAAAGCTGATCCCAAGAAAAACAAGCTTTCGGGCGCTCGGTCACCGCGTGGATCAGCCTTATAATTGTCGTAGAAAACCTTCACCGCAGTCGCTGGTTTTTTGTCATCCAACCATGCCCGGCCAAGCAAATTGCGTGCGTAGCTTGCGCGTTTGTGCTTGGGAAATTTGGCCAAGGTTTCTTCAAGCGTTGCTTGCGATTCCGGATAGAATTTGGCCTCCCACAAGCGATAGCCATAATTGTAGCCATCCTCGAACGCATCCCCACTGGCGGGACGTTCGATTGTGGCAACCGCGGCGACGCGGGCGGGATTTGGCTTAGCGGAGGTGACAGGCTTTGTAGGAACTACGCCAGCTTTGGCTTTCGGCGCTGCCGCTGTGGGCGTTGCCGTTGGCACCACCGTTTCAACGGGCGGTGCTGGCTGGGTTGCTAGTCGGGTCTCGACGGCCTTCAGCCTGCCTTCAAGTCGGCGCATATCATTGCCTTGCAATTCGACCTGCCCGGTTAGGGTAGCAAGCTGCGCCTCTAATGCATCTACACGCGCGGTCATATCCACCGTTGTGGTGGTTGAACTGGTCGTCGTGCTTGGCGCTGTGGGTGACTGGATATCAGCTTCGACAAATTTGCCGGAACCATTTGGGAATACCTGCCGCTGAACCGCCCGCATTTCCTTCTCGAGTTTGCCCACGCGCCCGTCAATGGCCGCGTCCTGCGCCATTGTGGGTGCGCTAAGCGCGAACGCTGCGCCGATAAGAATAACGCGCCGAAAATACATTGGGTTACTTCCCTTTATTAAAATCGAATGGATAGCATAGCTTAGTGCAATCCCACGATAAAGCCCAACGCAGCATTTCGGTACAAAAAATTGAAATTTACCGAAATTTCGGACCGTAATGACTGGGCTTACTGATTTGGGGGTGGCGACCACAGATGTGCCGAGCGGAGGATATTGTTCGTCCATGCCGACATTCCCAGCGGTTTTATCATCATTCAGAGTGGCCACCGGCTTGAGCGCTGTTGCCTTGAATGCTGTAGTTAGTATGCGTAGCTTCTGAAAATCAGATAAGCGACCAAAACTAGCCCCGCAACTGCTGCGGCGGTCCATGCCAAGGTTTTGGAAGGAACACGCGCAGGGTCCGCTGGCTCGTAATTCTGCAGGGGTGCCTCATATCTTTTATGTCCGCCGATAGATAATTCGGCGCGTAGCGCATTCACTATCGCAATATCGTCGAGGGCGACCGCACGGGCGTAAGACCGAACAAAACCAACCGTATATGTATGTCCCGGCAACGCGCTGAATTCGGATCGCTCAATGGATTCCAGATGTCGCACGGGTACGCGTGTCACGGCGGCGAGGTCAGACAAGCTAATGTCCATCCGCGCGCGCGCGGCCTTCAGTTCTTCACCTACAGTCATAGGCTCCGCTTCCACCTGAGGAATTTCGTCCACTGCAATCTCCACGACCCGCTCCCCCACATCTGCGTGCAGTCGCAGGGATAATGAGCACCAATTGAATAATGTCAATGTTAATTGGGGATAATCAGATAATTAAGGTACCTTTACTCATCCGATTTCAACGCCTTGACCAATTGCCCAACTCGTCAGTTCTTCACGCAAATTCTCTGTAGGATTGTTGAGCAACTCTTCCATTTTTGCGCGGATATCAAAATGGCTGGTTGAGCGGATCATCGCCTTGATAGGCCCAACGGCGGCTGGTGTGATCGACAATCTATGAATGCCAATGCCCATAAGGGCAAGCGCCTCAAGTGACCGTCCCCCCATTTCGCCGCATACCGCGACGTCGACGTCGTGGCCCTCAGTAGCTTTGACGACCCGCCGGATGAACCGCAGGATAGCGGGGCTCAGCCAGTCATAGCGTTCTGCCAAACGGGGATCAGCGCGATCCGCAGCAAAAAGAAACTGGGTCAGGTCGTTTGTGCCAATAGACAGAAAGTTAATCTTGGGCAGCAGGATGTCGAGCGTCTCAGCCAGAGCAGGGACCTCAAGCATCGCGCCATAACGGATTTTGTTAGGTAATATCTTTTTCTGCCGCCCTAGAAATTCAATCTGGCCGTCGAAAATGGCCTTGGCCGCATCAAATTCCCATGGCTCAGAGACCATCGGGAACATGACGTTGAGTGTGCGACCGGCCGCTGCCTCAATCAACGCGCGCGCTTGCGCCTTCATCAATCCGGCATGATCAAGCGACAGCCGCAACGCACGCCAACCCAGCGCGGGATTTTCCTCTTGGTGCGTCTCATCCTTGAGGTAAGGAAGCGCCTTGTCTCCGCCGATATCCAGCGTGCGGAAAATCACTGGCTTGTCGCCAGCCGCGTCTAAAACGTCGCGGTAAAAGCGCTGCTGCCGCTCGCGTTGGGGTAAGGTTGCCGAAATCAGAAACTGGAACTCGGTCCGGAAAAGGCCAACGCCTTCCGCGCCGGTTGTCGCCAAAGCCGACATGTCATCGCGCAAGCCAGCGTTAATCATTAGCGTAACCGGCACTCCGTCTTTAGTGACAGATGCTTCATCACGCATCGCGGCATAGCGCGCCTTTTTCTTTTGCCGATCAACAAGATCATGTTGAAATATCTCTTCTGTCGCAGACGAAGGGCGCACGATAACGCTTTTGTCGTCAGCGTTCAGCAACAGCATGTCGCCGTCGCGCACCTTGTGGCGAATGCCGCGCACCCGGCCAAGAACCGGAATGCCCATGGCACGTGCCACGATCACCACATGTGCGGTAAGCGAGCCTTCTTCTAAGACCACACCGCGCAGGCGCCTTTTATCATATTCCAGCAATTCTGCGGGACCCAAATTGCGCGCGATCAGGATGGAATCCTTTTTCAGCCCCAGCTGCGCGGCGGTGCTCATCTGCCCGGAAACGATGCGCAGTAAACGGTTCGACAGGTCCTCCAGATCGTGCATGCGATCGGCAAGCAGCGCGTCGTCAATCTGCCGCATGCGCATACGCGTGCGTTGCTGAACCCGTTCAATTGCGGCTTCGGCGGTTAGGCCGCTGTCAATGGCTTCGTTAATCCGACGGCTCCAGCCTTCGTCATAAGCGAACATTTTGTAGGTCGCGATGACCTCTTCATGTTCTCCGCCTGTGCCAAAATCTATCTGGCTCGCCATGCGGTCGATTTGCTCACGCATTTTATCGAAGGCGGAATAGACACGCTGGCGCTCGGCTTCGATATCCTCGGCAACGGTATGCTCGATGCGGACATGTGGCTGGTGAAAAATAGCGACGCCAGCCGCCGCACCTTTAACTAGCGTTAATCCTGTGAGGCTAATCGTGCCGGTCTCATTGCCGTCCCGGCCAGTTGGTTCGTCAATTAGGTCGGCGTTGGCAATCAGTTCCGACAACACCATGGCAACGGTTTGCAGCGCCTCAATCTCAATCTCTTCATATTTACGCGGCTCGACATGCTGGACCGCGAGCACGCCGACGGCCCGTTCGGAACGGACAATTGGCACGCCTGCAAAACTGTGGAAGCGTTCTTCACCCGTTTCCGGTACGTACCGGAAATTCGGATGCGCTGCCGCCTCATCCAGGTTCAGTGTTTCGACATTTTCAGCAATTGTCCCAACGAGACCTTCGCCCAAACCCAAGCGCGTAATGTGCACGGCAGCTTGGTTCAACCCGCGCGTCGCAAACAGCTCAAGTGCGCCATCGCGCAATAAGTAAATTGAACATACTTCGCTTGAAAGCGCTTCGCCGATGATGTTGACCACATGATTCAGCTTACCCTGTGCATGGTTTTTCGAGGCCATCACCTCGTGCAAACCTGTCAGGATATTGCGGGCAGAACGGGTAGCGCTTTCCATAGACCTCGCTTAGCAGAGACCGAGAGGGCAAGCGATACCCCGTCTGAAATTATTCGTAGTCAACCAGTTGATGCCGATTCATGCAGTATAACGTCTTTAAGATGTAGCTTTTGTTTTTTTAGATCGAGAACGGTTCGGCTGTCGGGGAACGGCCTGTTTTCTTCGCGCTCCAGTTTTTGCTCCAGTTCGGCATGCTTGTTACGAAGCGCGGACAGATGATTATTATGCACATCATTCTCCTTCAGTCTGAGACTCGGCGATCTGACCACGGAGTAAATCACGAATTGTGATTGGAGTCTTGCCGATAATTATTGTCGGGGCGCGGGCTAAACCCAGATTTCGGCCAAGTGACCGTTTTTTTAACGATGACTTGTTCGCCGCAGTCTGTGTAGAAAGGCGTATGAACGACGATGGCTATCAGCAGCAACTAGAACAACTGAAGATTGAGCATCGCGATCTCGACGACGCCATTCGCGCGCTCACAGCCCAGACGGTGATCGACCAACTACAGATCGCGCGACTGAAGAAGAAAAAGCTGATTTTGAAGGATCAGATCATGCGTCTGGAAGATCAATTGGTGCCTGATATCATTGCTTAAATTACAGGAACGAGAGTTTCCCTCCTGTTAAGCATCAAATTGCAGGCTGGCGAGGCGGGCATATAAGCCGCCCGCAGCGCTCAGCGTTACATGGTCGCCCTCTTCAACAATCCTGCCTTGGTCCATCACGATGATGCGGTCGGCAGAACGCACGGTTGCCAGCCGGTGTGCAATCACGATTGTGGTGCGCCCAACCATCAGGCGCTCTAGCGCGTCTTGCACCAGCTTCTCGCTTTCGGCGTCCAGTGCGCTCGTGGCTTCATCAAGCAACAGGATTGGCGAATCGCGCAACAAGGCGCGGGCAATGGCTAGCCGTTGCCGCTGGCCGCCGGAAAGCCGCGCGCCGCCCTCGCCCAAATAGGTTTCCAGTCCCTCAGGCAGTTCATTTAGGAAACCCGCTGCGTTTGCTTTTTCCGCTGCCGCCCAGATCGCCTCGTCGCTCGCGTCCCATTGGCCGTAACGCAGATTATCGCGCGCGGACGCCGCAAACAAAACTGTGTCTTGCGGTACAAGAGCCATGCGCTGGCGGAATTCTGCGGGGTCGGCGCTAGTCAGGGAAACACCGTCAATGCGCACGGTCCCGCTTTCGGGATCATAGAAACGCTGCGCCAGTTGGAATAAGGTCGACTTGCCCGCGCCTGACGGTCCCACGACGGCAACGGTTTCACCGGGAAGAATTTTGAGATTGAAGTTATCAAGCGCCAGCAATTCGGGCCGGGATGGGTAGCGAAAACAGACACTCTGAAATTCGATCTGTCCGCGCGGAGGCGGCATTTTCACAGGATTGGCCGGAGGTGCAATTTCTGGCTGTGCATTCATCAATTCTGCAAGCCGTGCTGAAGCACCGGCACCCCGGACAAGGTCCCCATATACCTCGGTAAGTGCACCGAACGCCCCGGCAACTAGTCCGCCTGTCAACACAAATGCAGCGATCGTGCCTCCGGAAATATTTCCTTCCTGCACGCCAATGGCGCCTTCCCACATCAGAAGGGTGATGGCACCGAATATGAGGGCAATGACAATAGCCGTCAGTGCGGCGCGCAGCTTAATGCGCCGTTTCGCGGTTGCAAAGGTGCTTTCGACGGCATCCGCAAAGCGCTGGCCTTCGCGTTCTTCCTGTCCAAATGCCTGAACAATTTTCAACGCACCAAGCGATTCGGATGTGATTGTTCCGATGTCGGCAACACGGTCTTGACTGGTCTTTGATGCCTTTTCCAACCGACGGCCAATATAGACGATTGGAAAGATAATGACCGGTATGCCCAGCAACAACGCGGCGGTCAGCTTGGGTGCCAGATAGAACAGGTAGCTGATTCCAATGATACCGATCAGGAAATTGCGGGCCGCGACCGACACCGTGGTGCCAACGACTTGCTCAATCACTGCAGTGTCTGCGGTCAGACGCGATGCGATTTCAGCGGGGCGATTCTCTTCGAAGAAACGCGGGGCAAGCCGCAACAAATTGGACTGAACCGCCTCGCGCACATCGGCTACCACGCGTTCGCCGAGCCAACTTACGAAGTAAAAGCGTGCGGCAGTGGCAAGCGCCAATATGACGACAATGAACAGCAATAACTCGAAGTACAGACCGATGTTGTTGGCAACGCCCGTCTGGAAAAATTCGGCCATGTCGGAAAGCCAGCCGCCCGATAATTCGGCAGGCAGGGCAGGTTTTGCGGGCGTTTTGTTGGAGAAAGCAAAATCGACAATAAGTTTGAATGATGCTGGAATCGAGGCCGTTGCCAGCGCCGCTACAAAAAGAGCAGCGGACGCATATGAGATCTCCCGAGGATAGTTGCGGGCAAACCGCCAAATCATTGCGAGGCTGGACAAGCGTTTGGCTTCAGGGCCGTCAGTTTTCTGCGGGGTCTCGGTCGATGCGACGTCAACTATCTCGTTCGATATTTGGCTCATTTGGTTCGCCTAGCAGTCCCCTGCCACCGCCACAATTAAAGACGCCATAGCAAAACCATTTTTTCATGGTGCAATGCACAATAAATGCGTAAAGCTACACCCAATTGCGGCAGAATATTCCCGCCGCGAATATTAAAGGCCTGAATATGCTGTACACCGGATATGACCTTCAACGCGGCTGGCTTGCGGGCGCAGGTTGGGTTGCGCAAAAGCAGTCGGAATGGCTCAGCGCGCTGCCTTCGACGTTTAATTATGGCGGAATGGCTCCCATCGCTGCCTCGGCATTGGAGGTTTTTGCCCATTCGGTTTTGCCGCGTGGAAAGCCAGCGTTCGGATTGAACGAAGTTGTCATCGACGGCCAAACTTTGCTGGTTCAGGAAGAAAATATTGCGCGTAAGCCATTCGGCCAGTTGAAGCGTTTCGTCTACGAAGGCAGCAGCGAAAAGCCACGGCTTCTCATTTGCGCGCCGATGTCCGGGCATTTTGCAACGCTGTTGCGCGGGACGGTTGAGCGCATGATAGTCACGCATGACGTCTATATCACCGACTGGAAAGACGCGCGTGATGTGCCGTTGACGGGTGGCGGGTTCGACCTTGAAACCTATATTGATTATCTGATCGAGTGGCTCGAATTTCTTGGCCCCGACGCAGGCGGGCGCGGCGCGCATATGCTTGCGGTCTGCCAGCCGTCGGTTCCGGCCTATGCCGCTGCGGCCGTTATGGCCGCGAAGGATCACCCGCTGCGTCCGCGCACATTGACGATGATGGGCGGCCCCATTGATACGCGCGAGGCGCCGACCGTTGTGAACAACCACGCGACTCAGCGTCCGCATGAATGGTTTGTGCAAAATGTGATTGCGACTGTGCCGCCTTATTACAAGGGTGCTGGCCGCCGCGTATATCCGGGTTTTCTGCAGCTTTCAGGCTTCATGTCGATGAACTTGGGCAACCATATGATGAGCCATTGGTCGATGTTCTCCGACCTTGTGAAAGGCGATGGTGAAAGTGCGGATCGGCATAAGGAATTTTACGACGAATATCGGGCGGTCTGCGACATGACCGCGGAATTCTATCTGCAAACCGTCGATACGGTGTTCCAGCGTCATTTGCTGCCAAAGGGCGAATTCAACTATCGCGATAAGCTGGTTGATCCTGCGGCTATCACCGACATTGGCTTGCTCGCCATTGAAGGTGAGCGCGATGATATCAGCGGATTGGGCCAGACACAGGCCGCGTTGAACATTGCGACAAGCCTGCCTGCGGCGTTGAAGAAATATCATATGGCGCCAGAAGTCGGCCATTATGGCATTTTCAACGGCAGCAAATGGCGCGAAAAAATTGCGCC
>Ga0209550_10000692_pt1 | contig 32237 bp, 38 predicted proteins | sample LauGreSuBDMM15SN_2_FD_187567 | JGI IMG/M metagenome (GOLD analysis project Ga0209550, IMG submission 187567) | Freshwater lake microbial communities from Lake Michigan, USA - Su13.BD.MM15.SN (SPAdes) (version 5) | ecosystem: Environmental > Aquatic > Freshwater > Lake | place: Lake Michigan... | reverse complement strand
GTGCTTCTAATTTTGGCTGTTTTTGTTCTATATCCATTAGTATTTTATAGAAATATTCTACCATACTTTCCCAACGATAATTTGAAAGAATTTCGGATCTTCCTTTTGTACCGTGTTTTGATACGAGAGCAGGATTGTTATAGTATTTCCACATAGCATCCGCATAATCCTTTACATCTGCTATCTCTGCAACGCCTCCAATACCGTCACGGTTCTTATCAATATGATAACTCCATTTTGCTTCTACCGTAATAGAATTTCCCGTATTGAGAAATTCTCTCATACCACCAATATTTGGACATACTTGTGGGCCTCCTACAGCAAGATGTTCAAATTGACACAGACCAAATCCTTCCCCTTCACAAGTATTGAGACCAATATCACAGGCATTATACAAAATATTGATATCACGATCACTCATTTGCTGTGGCTTTGCCATAAACACCAAATATTTACGCGCCTCCTGTGCATCTACGCCTAATTTGCGTATCTCAAAATCATATACATCAAGCATATCCCAATATCCATCGGGTGTTGTTCCAACCATTAGACGCAACGGGCGGTGCTTCTTGTCAGTCTTCATTTTCAACAGATCTTGGTGTCTTTTCACTAATTCCGCGAATGCCATAAGTGTATGATCCCATCTTTTTCGTGGCTGATTTCTATTGAGATTGAGGATGACAAAAGCATCTTCAGGAAGATTATAATGTGATCGTGCCACTGTTTTTGGTATGGGATAATAGGTTTCCGCATCAAAACCGTGTGGAAAGAAATACATAGGTATTTCTTTTTTTACGCCTAATTTACGAGCCATCTGTCTCCAATAAGGTGTAAATGCTATAACCACATCAAAATGTTGATTGATAATATCTATGTATTGACGCCTCTGGTACGGATATACTTGATCCATATAGCTCATAAGTACAAACTTCTTTCTTTCTTCTTCATTGAATTCTTGTATGATATTTGACGCCAGAGCAGATGTAATAACCGAGTCATTAAAGATAATAACAATATCTTGGGGATTTTTTCGCAGATAAGATCCTATTTCCTTTTCACCAAAACCATTTCGCTTTGGCTCTTCGGTTGCCAGAGCATCATGAAGGATTACATCTTCCGATATGTCATTACGTTGATCTGAGCCAAATGTCTGTTTGTAGTTCTGGAAACCATAAATGGTTAACCGTATGTTCTTTTTTAGCCCCAAATATTTTGATATATAATAAACAACACGGCTATAACCATTTGATTGCCCGATTGGATATGTGCCACAAAACATAACTCGTAATCGTTTATCATCCGTAGTAGTATCCGTAGGAGTGATATTTGTTTGGAATGAATTTACATGAATCGTTCCATTTTTTTCACTACTTGAATTCGCAGAACTATTAGAAGTTTTGGTCTTACTTTCACCTTCTCTTACTTCTCCAAAATGTTCGGTTCGTGAGAATATTCCCAACATTTATAATACCAAAAGTATATTTGTATAATTCATAGCATGTTATGTTTATATGGATTAAATATTAAACAACTTGTTGACCATAAGAGATAAGGGCATTTTTAGCTGCTATGTTTTCAGCATCCTTCTTTGAAGCTCCTGTTGCCTTGCCCAATATTGAACCGCTCTTATTTTTAACACAATATTCAAATATCTTATGATTGTTGCGAACAGTTATACCAATTTCACAGAAGCGCGGAGCATCTTGAAAGCTATGTTGCATAAATCGTACCAGCATATCTTTGTAGTTTGTTTTAGATTGAATAAGATCTGCGAAATCAAGATTTGTTTCCAGAATATGTATAATCCATTGTTCTGCTACATGGTATCCCGCTCCTGTAAGAGGACCATTTGGCAGTTTTATGGATGCTGGTAGAACTACTTCCGCATCTGTTTGTTGAAAATCCATATAAATAGCACCAATAAATGCTTCAAACATATCCTCCATAATTTTATAGTTCATGCGACCAGATACGTCTTCCACCTGTTTGGATATAACAGCAAATTTTGAAAATCCAACCAGACCCGCAAGAAAGCCTAACATTTTACCATTTACAATTTTTGTTCGCATTTTCGAAAGAAAACCTTCGTTTTGATCCGGATATCTATCGTAAAGATATCGCGCTACGATCATACCCAAGATAGCGTCTCCAAGAAATTCAAGGCGTTCATAACTCATTTCCTGTAAGGGCAGACAGTTGTCAGGACAACGATCATTTCCTGTTTCAAAATCATCATTTTTCATTGTACAGTAAGACCTATGTACGAGGGCATTTCTATAAAGATTAATATTATTGAATTGAATACCTTCAAGACCATTTTTATCGAAAAGATTTCTAAGATCATTTTCTGTCAGTAATACATTGTTTGGATTATATGGTAATCCTTCAATCTTTACCTCCTGCGTCTTGTTATGGAGATTTTGAATACGATTCATTTTTGTTATTAGTTTCTTCTTGATAATATTAACTTGTCTATGATTTAAATAAATACTGATATCAAATTTTATAGACGAACCATGGTACAAAGATCTATAGGTAATCGTATAGAAGAGATGAAAAAAATATATGTTGAGCTTGAAAAACTGGAACTTGGAGACCAGTTTGATGAGATAAAGACATTTCAAATGATATGTAATGATTATGTACGCAAAGGAGAATCTGTATCAGGTACAATTATTATACCTAACTTGATGCGAAAACTTGTATATAATTTTCCATCGTCATCTCATCATAAATGTATAGCATGTCTCAAGGCTTTATAGTTTATAGTTTATAGTTTATAGTTTATAGTTTATATCTCGTAAGACTTGTTCATGACACCTATATCCCACCCATCGTAGTGTCTTTTTTTCTGATTTTCTAACTCTATTTCTAAAAGTCGCAATTCATTAGAAAGTGTAGCAGATAGTTCTTCTACGACATCCCAATGATACATAGCATCGTAGTGTTCAGGGCCGCGGATAATAGTATTATGACGCGCCATACGACGATGTACGATTATTTTTATACGAAGAGAACGAATGCGTTCGTGTCGGTTCATAGGAGAATTTACAATGAATGGCATTTTAATAACTTTATATATTATTTTTATAATCTTATATTGTTTTTCGTTTTTAAGATCGCAACGCCATCCATGCCAAAAGTAGAAAGAAACCCCCTAATTTTACGGGATCATGAATGCCGTCAAATAATAACCATGCCGCGAATAGACTCTGTACAATAAGATTCTTTTGTGTCTCCCCCTTTATTTTTTTATCCACACGCATAATATTGTAATTCGTATTCTTAATTTCTTTTGAATAATTTGACATTGTTCCAATATCTTTTTGTGCCTTGTATTGGAGAAAATCCATATCAAATAACGCGTTTTGAGCATACGGTGTCAATGTATCAATATAACTAAACTGGGGATTGAGAAGAGCACACGTGCCATCTAAAAGGGAAAATATACGGAATATAGACAAAAAATTTGGTTCAATTTTGAAGGAGAGGTTGCTATCTTTTAATGCCTCGTTGCTAAGGATGGAATCTTTAAGTTCCTTAAAATCTAATGTTTCTAAATATTCAAAGAAAAAGTTAAAAAACACTTTAAGATCCATAATGTTATCATCCTTGGTAAGCTTAAGAATATCCAAATCTACTAACTGATCAATAAATTCATCAGCATCTTTTTGATATATAGAAAATACAAGACTATTAATCTTTTTTCTAAATTTTTCACTTAGTTCAATCACATTTCCAAAATCATAAAGCACAATGGTTTCACCATCTTTTGCCACGCCAATATTTCCAGGATGAGGATCGCAATGAACGAGACCATGAACCACGATTTGAGATAGATACATATCTACAATCTTGTTTGCCAATGTAGTCGTATCTACATTCAACTTTTTCAATTTCTCAATATCCGTAATCTTTGTAGATGGTACATATTCCATGACAAGCATCATGTCATTGCTCAGTTTAGAATATACCTTTGGTATGATGACCTTATCTCTACTTTCATATATTTTTCCAAAATCAATCATATGTTTTAGCTCTCCGCGATAGTCCAATTCACTGGACAAAAAGCGCGAATATTCCTTTAACAGATTATCAATTTCGTAAGATCGTTTTGATCCGGTTTTCTTAAGAATTTCATTAATATTTGTAAGCGTATTTAGATCATCTTTTATTTGGCGCGCCACGCACGGCTTTTGAACCTTTACGACCACTTCTTTGCCACTCTCAAGTAGTTTCGCTTTATGTACTTGTCCAATAGACGCGGATGCTATAGGAATTTCGTCAAAGGATGTGAAAAGCTCGGACGCCCTTTTACCGGTTGTAATAAAAAATACATCGTCAATTTCATTAAACGATACGGATGGTATATTGTCTTGAAGATTGGAAAGCTCTTTCGCAATTTCTTTCCCAAGGAAATCACTTCTTGTGGATAGAAACTGCCCTAATTTAATAAATGCTGGACCAAGATTGATAAGCTCTGTTTTCATCCATTGTCCCACCACCTTTTTATCTTTTTGTACAAATGTGCGAATACGAACTTCTGCTATAAATTTCCAAATTCGTATTGGACTCGTTTTTGGTTTACATACAGGGCCTTCCGGCTTTTTGCTTGAAAGCATTATCCAAACAATATGTTTGATTACTTATATGTAGGCAGGGTTTTTCTTATGTATAATGTATAATAAATAACCTATGTTAAAAATTGAGCCTATATAAGAAAAGACTACGATAATATCTAATAAAATGAACTACGCTATAAAGACCGTTACTGAATTGAAGGCAATATGTAAAGAACGAAAAATCAAAGGAATTAGTGGTAAAAATAAAGGTGCTCTTATAGCACTTCTTGAGTCGCCAACAAACATAATTGAAAATACAAATACAGAAACTATTCCCCAAGTACAACCGAATAATTTACGCCAAGATATAATCCACGGTGATACAATCCAAATTCTACCAACATTTGAGAGCGAGTCTGCCCAGATAATTATAGCTGATCCTCCCTATAATATTGGAAAAGACTTTGGAAATGATAGTGATAAACAACCAATGAATGAATATTTACTTTGGTGTGAAGAATGGATGAATGAGTGTCTGCGCATCCTAAAGCCTAATGGTACAATGTTTATTTATGGATTTAGTGAAATTCTTGCTCTTATCCTTTCCAAAGTCCCCTATAATATTCATCGTCGCTGGATTATTTGGCATTATACCAATAAGAATATTCCCTCTCTCAATTTCTGGCAACGTTCTCACGAAAGCATAGTTGTTTTATGGAAGACTGATAAGATATTTCATAGAGACGATATTCGGGAAGCTTATACAGAAGGATTTCTTAATGGGGCAGCAGGAAAAGAACGTAATGCAACAAAAGGACGTTTTTCTAAGGGTGATAAAAAAACAACATATACAGCACACGTAAATGGAGCTTTACCAAGAGACGTAATTAAAATTCCTGCTCTTGCAGGTGGTGCTGGGATGAACGAGCGTGTGAATCATCCAACACAGAAGCCACTTGCTCTATGTGATAAACTATTACGCTCATGTAAGCAATCTGCTACAGATGGATATGTACTTGTCCCATTTGCTGGATCTGGAAGCGAATGTTTAGCAGCAAAAAATATTGGACTTCCATTTGTTGGTATTGAATTAAACTCCGAATATGTGAATTTAATCAAGGAAAGATTAAAAGGTAAGGTTACTGAAGCATTATAATTAGGCAGGGTTTTTCTTATGTATAATGTAGAATAGTAGATATGAATATACTGCCCCCTCAACTAGAAGCAATCCGTGTAAAGTTAAACGATCGCCGTAAATCCATTGAACAAGTCCGTTCTTTCAATGTGCGTCGTATCAATGCAGATGTAAAGAAGATTACAACGCAAGAGATAGATTTTACAAAGAAACTATTTGAACAGATGATCCCTGTCAAGATCATATGGAAAAAAAATATTACAAAAAATATACAAGATATGATTCCTTTCACGGTAGAAATAAATAAAGAACAAACGAATGATGAGACAAATATTGAATTAGAAGATACCGCCCCTGTTAAGAATTCAAATGATACATCTTAATAAAAATATAAAAATATAAACATGATTATTATTATTATTTTTTCAATTTATTCTATTTATGGGACACCTGCTCGTTGTCTAAATCAAGTTCTCCAAGGACAGGATCGTAAGAATCAAGAGTATTTTCTACTGAATCAATATTTACAATAAGCTCTTTTTGAGTATCTATATTTATCATGGAAACAATTGGTATTACATCCGTAGCAGTTTCTTCTTTTTTATAATGATTATATATTTTGTTTTCAGTAGGCAATACTTTGTGTTTATACATCTTCAATACGGATTTAATAATTGGATGACGCTCTACATCTTCATCTGTAAATTCAACCATGCCTATTTTAGTTTCTTTATAATATTTCATACGCCTTATGAGATCATTTAGACCATTTACTTCAAAACCACGATCGTGTTGAACTGGATCGCCCGTGATTATCATTTTGCTTTTGTGTCCAATTCGTGTGAGCAACATAAGCATCTGGTTTGGGGTCATATTCTGTGCCTCATCCGCAATAATCCATGCATGTTCAAATGTCCTCCCGCGCATATAAGCAAGAGGGCAAATCTCTATGACCTGATTTTTAATAAGTTGTTGTACTTTTATCACCGTAAAATACTGGTACATAATGTCATAGATCGGCTTTAGCCAAGGTTCCATTTTTTCTTCAAGCGTACCAGGAAGAAATCCATGTTGTTCTTCTACCGACACAGCAGGCCTTGTAAGAATAAGTTTCGCGATATCACCATTCATAAGTTTGCGAAGACCGATATGACAGGCGATCATTGTTTTTCCTGTCCCGGCTGAACCTACCGCAAGAACAATAGGAGGATTTACACCCTCCAATAAATTCATATAGTCCGCTTGTCTTGGGTTACGGGGTTTAACACGCTCTTTTTCTCTATAAGAGAATGACATAGCGATGGAGGAAGACCTATTGGGGGCAGACTGAGGGTATGTCATAGCCATATCCGTCGTAGATGAATTTTCCGAAGATCCGTATAAATCGTCGTCGTCCGCTACCGACATTATATTTCTCTTATTTTTTGATTTACCCCTCATCCCTATATATCTTGAACATTGATTTTTATGGGAAATGAAAGATCGTGGTACTTGAAACATTAATAATGTTCCTTGATCTTATACATATACATACAAATTTAAGTACGAGAAGTGAACGCCAAAGTTAGTTAAAAATTGAACATATAATTAATATCATCTAAATATTACTGGAATAATAAGAATAATGAACGAACTAATTGACTCTTTTGAGATATTCACAACGGACGAATCCAAGAAGGAAGGGAAAAAGATGAAGGGGCAGTTTTATACGGTTAATAGTTCCTATATTCTTGATGGATTACCTATGCCTCCATCTACGGCTCGTTGTATTATAGAGCCCTTTGCTGGTAAGGGGGATTTACTTGATTGGCTTGAAAAAAATGGCAATACACTTCCAGTTGAATTATATGATATAGATCCAAAAAAAGAGGGAATAATACCTCGTGATACACTTATGAATCCGCCGAATTATAAAGATTCGTGGATTCTTACAAATCCTCCCTATCTTGCCAGAAATAAGTGTGATAAAAAAGAGATATTTGATATTTACAATACAAACGATTTATACAAGTGTTTCATAACTTCATTGACAAAACAAGAAGAAGCGTGTATTGGTGGCATATTTATTATTCCTGCTGGATTCTTCTTCTCTCCCCGTGATTTGGATGTTCGTTGTAGGGATCATTTCTTATCAAAATATAAATTACTGAAAGTTAAATATTTTGAAGAGACTGTATTTCCTGATACGACCACGACCGTAGTAGCATTCGCGTTTGAAAAATCAACCGTTTTACTTGATGAACAGTCTGTGGAATGGATTTCTTTACCGTCTGGAGATAAACGTGTATTCAAATTATCTAAAGAAAATGATTGGATTATCGGTGGTGATATATATAAATTATCCATACCAAAAGGGATAAAAATAAGGAGACATGTTGAAGGGCAAAAACTAAAAGAAGGAGAACAGAGAACCTTTATGACTCTATCTGCTCTTGATACTGGTACAAAAGATGGACGAATTCGTCTTGAATATAAAGAGAATTATATTTATCCTGCGAAAGAATGTAGCCGGACATATGCAACACTGTGTATCCAAGGAAAAAATATAACTCTGGAAGAACAAAAGAAAATTTGTATAGACTTCAATGCTCTTGTTGAAAAAAAGAGAGCTGATACATGGAGTCTATTTCTTCCTCAGTTTAGAGAATCCAAGGAATATGCCAGAAAACGCATACCATTTGAACTTGCCTATACCATTGTTCTTCACTTGATTCAAACCTAAGTAAAATGTAAACAGCAAGGCGCTGCTATAATATCTGTATTCGCATTAGATTTACGAAGACACGCTGTTTTTCTATTATTTCTTACCTGTTTTGGTGTCATTTCCTGAACTTTTACTATTTCATTACGATTATTTATTATACCCGTTGTACTGGTTGTACCCGTTGCTCCTGCGCCTGCTCCTATTCCTCCTCCTTTCTTGTCGTGGATAAACCTTGCCATAATTCCCTCTATCTCCGCAAGATGATTACAAATATATTCAATAATATGATTTTGGAAACACCAACGGAAAAAATTTAATTGCCCGATTGTTGTCTCGAGAACCGTGTGTTTTTTTGTGTCTATTATAAAACTAATCCGATTATGACGCCTAAATGGATCAAAATTTAGTTTTGTATAGGATTTCAACTGAGCCCTATAGTCGAGATAAAGATGTACCTTTCGCAAAGTGTTCCCACCGGTAGCAGGGAATGTTTCAACCAATTTCCCGTTTTTATCATCTACCCAAAAGATCGTATTCCGTTCTTTTGTATAATGGGTTACGAACCAATCTATTACACGAAGTGATAATACCGATCTACTATTTACGATATCATAGAGACACTTTTTAAGATCATGTTTTTTTTCAAAATAGCTCGTTACGGATGTTAGTAAGAGTGTCTGACCTGCTTGGCTCATTAAAATGATTGTTTTTCCTTAACATTCTTTATAAAAGTTGCGTTTATATGCGTTTTGATACAATATATGTTTATTTATCGTATGTAAATGAAAAAATAGCTTTTAATACAAAATTTTTAATACTCACCGCCGATCTCAAGGGGACGACGGTTAATGTCGCTGGGTTCAATTGTGCTCTGCATCCATGGCGAAACAACAACCTGGGGAGCAGGGGGGTCGGATCGCAATTGTTGATTTGCGTTTTTCATGCTGCTTCCAACGGTATCAACACCTATTTGATATCCGGCAGTTAGGAAGTTAACATTTGCTATATCGCCCTGTCCAGCGGGGTTCATCTGTGCCCAACGACTATTGGCGGCATCCTTGGGCAGAAGATCTTCAGCGGAAAGAGTGTCGCGGGGATAGCATGATGGGATGGGCGAACCAACACCACCTTTCATGGAATCAGAGGATTTAACAGGGCTGTATACCTCATTTCCAGTGGGATCACCTCCGGCGAATTGACCAACGCCACCGGTAGCGGCATTTGGGAATACGGGAGCAAGTTCCGCCACGGAAGTAGCCTGAGGATAATTCGTGAATTTTTCAGATACAGCGGTATTCATGGAAACTGCTTTCCAATTTACTCGCATGAATAGGAATACTAGCAATACTACAACAAGTACAATAGCGAGGGTAACGTACATTTTCTTCATCTTGAATGGTGAAATGGATCTATAATATCCGTTAGATAAAATTTACTTTTAAATGAAACGGTTGCGTTGATAGTTCCAAATCATCTTTGATAAATTATCTGTTTGCGAAGCCCATTCTTTTTCGGCATCTTTTCCTTCAACGATCCCGACCTTATCTATTTTCACTAACATGTTCCGGGCTTTTCCTACAAATTCTTCTAAACTTTTGATCTTTTGATTTAAATCGTCTATCTCTGTCCGTACATCTCTTTCTAAATCATCTACATCTTCTTTTAGTTTATCGTTAATATCTATACGGATACGACTATCAAATGCGTTATCGCAATTATGTATATCTTCCTGGATAACTCGTATATACTTAATAATCCAACGAATACCGAATTTCTTAGAGCGAATATATATGCCTTGTGCTTCAATTTCAAGGATGATCCGTAGGGATGTAAGGTCTTTGCTACTCTCCATGATAGGTAGAAGATCACAAAATCCATTTACCGTTGTATCATTCAATATGGTTTCCGGCTCAATAATAGACGACACGAGCGAACGAAGCTCCATACCGTCGCCGAGAGACGGTATAAACATCTCATGAATCTTCTCTTCCGTTAAATCTGTACCAAACCAACTATTACAATTTTCCAACACATGTAGTAGCACACTTTGATCATATTGTTTAAATTTCTGTTGTATTACATGATCATTAATAATACATTGAATTACATGAGCATCCTGATCACGAACCTTTAAAATTTTTTGAAGTAAAATCTCATCTACCAATTTTATGCGAATTTTATTATTATTATTGCCCCTTATTGGTACTAAAAAAGAGTCAAGCTTTCTTTCCGGTTTTTTGAATAGGATTGTAGTCATATGATATACAGCACCGTCTATAATTCAAAAAGGGATTTCTCATGATGTAAGTAACGCACATATAGATCATGCCGGTACACGTACATATGTTAGAAATGGTTATTACGGCAATATCAAAAGAACTTCATAGGGAAACAACGAGGGATCATATTATACGCCCGTTAATAAAATGGATCTTGTGGCATATTATTCCTATCATAGTTATCATTATGATGTTAAATTTTTTTATAACCGTAGCCGCTATATCCCTTGTTCTTTATTTTAAAAAATAGAAACAAAAATAAATATCACAATAAGTATAGATAGATTATTATGCCTTCGTCCAAAGAAGCTAAAACCAAAGTGAAATCTAAAAAGGGAGGAGTAGAGCTTTCAACCCCTGTTGCAGCCGGTCTACTATATGCCGCCGCATATTATGGCAAAAAAACTAGCCGTGGTCGTAAGATGAAAGGAGGAGAAGATGTAATGAATACCGTTCCAGGAGGTTCCATACCCGTAATAAGTGCAGGACGGCCTGATATGCCTTCATCCGTAGTTCCTGCTGTTCCTGGACAAGCTCAATCAGCAGGATCTTATATTCCATACGACGTTAGGTCTATAAACCCCGCTACTGCCGGTTCGGATGGCGGAAGCGAATCAAGGAGCCCTCTGGTAAAAGGTGGTCTTGATCTTACGAACAACCCATATATTGGAGCCACAAATGCTTCACGATCCGCCCCCATAGATACACCCACTGGACTTCTACAACAAGGTGGAGCCGGTAAGAAGAAAACCCGTAAAGTAAATGGAAATAAAAAGAAAGGTGGAGGCGCGGATGAAGCAATCATGGGTAGTGCCGTTCAAAGTCCTCTCGCAACTGATCAAGTGCCACATACTCCAAACAATGACTATCTAGGAGGTACATCTGCTTCTCGCCCCGCCCCAGTCAATGCTCCCTCAACTCTCATGGGTGGAGCTAAGAAGAGCAAGAGCAAGAGCAAGGGTCGTAAGCAAAAGGGAGGAAATGACGAGATAGCATATCGTCATGATGAGTTGATGCCAATATCAACAAGCCCTGCTACTCCTCTTCCCCCTGTTCCTTCGATGGCAAGTTCTACTTGCGGACACATGGGTGTTCCCATTCCTCCTGGCACCTCTAATGGTGGCAAACTTGGTGTTTCGGATGTTATTCCCGGAGCAGTCGGTGGTGTCAGTGGTCAAGAAGCCCCTGCTATCTTCGGTGGCGCCAAGAAGGGCAAAAAGGAGAAGAAAGGAAAGAAGCGTGGCGGAGACGGACACGGAGAATTTGATAGTGTCGTAGGTGGTGTAAAAGATCAAGAAGTTCCAGCTCTCGCCGTTGGAGGTGGCAAAAAGAAAAGCCTCAAAGGAAAGAAGCGCGGAGGAGCCGATTGTGGAATGGATGCGGGTGCTACTGCTGAATATATGGTTAGCTCTTACGCGGGTGGCGGCAAGAAAAAGGGTAGCAAGGGCAAGAAGCGCGGAGGTGCCGAGGGAGGAGAAGTAGAAGCATTCAACGCAGGAGATGCTGCCAAACAGGCAGATGCTCTTGGTGGATTTAATAGTCTCTTGTTTGATCTTAAGAAGCAGGTAGGAGGCAAGTATAAAAAGAAGGGAGGTGCCTTCAAGCTCTATGCTCGGGAACTATCTTCCCTTAGCAAGAAGCTGAGCAAACTTGTATAAAAATATTTATAATTTACATTTTACATTTTTCTTCGCAAGTATTATGATTTATTGTTTGAGCATGTATTTTTCGTCCCGCGGATGTAACCAAATTTTGAAATTGGATCCTTGATCCAATGCTATCTTCTATTTTTTCTTGATTGAAAATATCCTTCAATAACAATATGTCACCCGAATACCCTTTTAGATTCTTTAAAAATATAAATAATAATTCAAAGAATCGTTTTACGCTTTCTTTGTAAATGTCTTGATCATACCCGGTGCTATGTGGGTATATTGTGGCAATAGATTGAATAAAAGGCCATATATTTATCATCGTATGATGTTCCATCTCTATTTGATATGTTTTTTGCCATGTATTCCATATTGGACTATCCGCGCTTTCTTTACGCGTATTATTTACCCGATTGTGAAGATCAAAAACCCATTTCGGCATATCCGTCATCTTTTTAGGAAATGGTAGATATAGAAGATGTATATCATACGATACTTGACACCTTTCACATGGTAATATATGTCGTAAAACCATAAAAAATTCTTTCGCTTGTTTCATAATTTTTTCATCGCGTACGCTGGCGATATAAAAGGATATATCGTGTAGAAGAAGCCAAGCGGATGACCCCCATATTTTGGGATCAATATTGTTCATATAAATAATCTATAACCTACAATATGATACGATCAATATTCCATATTGAAATATTTCTTATTTATATAAATGTGTGATTCATTAAGCAATGCTTCATATTCAATATCGTCTGGTTTCCCATTCGGCCATTTATCAATTTTTTTTGCTATATACCAGGCTCTATCCTGCGCTCTTTCTTCGGTCTCAAAGTGTGTTTTAGGTACGCGATATACGATTCCATTATAGATTACGGTACATATATCATACGGCATTTTGATGTCTTATTTTATATACAAACGATATTCTTAATTAATAATTAGTATTTAATATTTAAATTGCCCTTTCATATTTTTATTTGTAATGTGCGCTGAATAATGACCGTTTTAAATGTTAAAAAATGTAAAGACAGATGAGTATCGCGACAAAACTTGCTATACTATCCAGAGATCGTATGAAAAATCCAGAAATGTGTTATGCTACCGAAAGGCTAAATAATATGATGGATATAGAAGATTTTACGATTTCACAAGATCTTTTTGAAACAGTATTTCCTGCTAAAAAAATAGTAGAACCCGCATTTATTAGCATCAATACGCTGGATGATCTACAACTAACAGAATGGTGTAAAAATCAAGCGAATACACAGGGCGGTCGTAATCTTTTTCACAAGATTGTATCTAACCCGACAACAAGTATAAGTATGCTAAAAGACCGACAAAATATGATAAAAAGGATACAACCGGGGTGGCAAGAAAAAGTTCAACAATTGGCTAAAATAGAAACAGACCTATTATGGATTTATAGTCTTCCAGAGAAAATGGGCGATGTTTGGCCTTTACCATTGCTATTCCCAACGCTACCATTGCTCAATCGTATAAATAAATCATCAAGAACGCTTGATATGTACCATATGTACAGAATATGGCTAACGCCTCTTTTACAGATTTTCTTACCGATCATGAGCATACTCGCTCCATGGTTTTACCTTCGTTATCGTATGGGATGGAAGCTTTCTATTGTCCAATATTTCAAATTGGCTATGTTCCTTATTAAACAATCTATGGAAGGAATCAGTGCCCAGCAGAAATCAAAACAGCTATTTATGATTGCTATGTACGGTTTTATGTTTATTTATGGAATCATACAAACGATTGATGTATCTCGTATGTTATACGCTGTAAGAAAGAAGATGATGGACCGAGTAAAAAATATAAAGGCATTTGTGGAAGGTGCTCACTCTCTCGTATCTGTATGGGATAATACCGGAATACCGTGCCCAAATATCCCGAATGGTATGGCAGGTATTCACGATCTTTGGCTTGATAATGGTTTGCGCGAAAACATATCGGCATTAATCGCGCGCTTTTATGAATTAGATGTATTCCTTACATGCCGAAGACTGGTAGATACAAATGGATGGTCTTTTGTTAGATATAAACAGGCGTACTCGTCCAATTTAGAACATCTATGTATTGGTATGAGAAATCCGGTCATCACAGGAAAACAAACAAGCAATCCAATGTGTCTATCAAAGAATATTGTCATTACTGGACCGAATGCTGCTGGTAAGAGTACCTATGTGCGCTCTATTGGTGCTAATATCTTAATGTCTCAAACGCTTGGTATATGTTGTGCTAAAAAGATGGTTGTATCTCCTGTGTCCGCTATCCTATCGTATATGCGAGTAAGAGACATCGTAGGAACCGCTTCCCTCTTTGAAACCGAAGTCACACATTGTTCAAACATCATAAAGGCGGCAAAAGAAATACAGAATGCCAATGGATCGGCGGTTGTATTCTTTGACGAACCAATGCATTCTACGCCACCACTTGAAGGTCAGGCGGCAGCATATGCTGTTCTTAAGTATCTGGGCGAGCTTCCAAATATACGAACCATCGTAACATCACATTACCACAGATTAACGGAACTTTCTTCCAGTCAATGGACAAATATATCCATGGATGCCATCTATGATAAAACAAGCGATTCCTATCAATTCCCCTATAGGATTCGTTCCGGTCCCTCTTTCCAGAGTATCGCGATAGAGCTTCTAAAGGGTACAGATAAGCTTCCATCGTCCGTCGTTCAAAACGCTATAAAATTTAAATCGGCAATATATAAAACAAATAACAATGAGTCGTGATCCCCAATTTCTTCTTATGATACAAATTGCTTTAATTGGCATTGTCGTCGTTGTAGGATTTTTCTATATTTGGAAAACTCTTTCGCGACTGGAAGCCAGGATAGACGAACTATCTTCGCGCGACTGTCACGACATTAACCAGTCTTGTAGTATATTAAGCAATACTTTAACGAACCCTCAAGATGGGCAAACGATGACCGGAGGAAAAATCAAGAACGAGAATATATACACAGATGCTGATGAGGACGAGGACGAGGATGAAGAGGAAGATAATGATAATGATAATGATAATGACGAATATGAGGATGAGGATAATCACGATGACGATGACGACATAGCTCTTATGAGAGCATGTTTTAACGGTATACCTTTACAACAACTGATGGACGAATCCGCTTCTCCATTCACAATATTTAAAAGGAATACTGACAATGATAGCAATTCTGATGATGATACTAAATTTACTAAAAAGAGCGGTATAACTCTAAGTGAAGCAAAAGAATCGCATGACACTATTCATAAAGACTCTATGAAGGCGGATAGTCACCTAGATGAGGACAGTGTATCGTTCACGGATACAGATACGCATGAATATTCTAAAACAAAGCTAAAGAAAATGAATCTTGATGCTTTGCGTGATATATGTTCTTCAAGAGGATTACAAACAGATGGGAGTAAGGTGATCCTTGTTGATCGCGTTCTTTCTTCATTCCCGGTATCAGTATAAAGTAAAAAAATAAATTGTGAATGTAAAAGTAGTAAGTAAATATGTCTTGTAATAGTTCGTGCTCAGGCAAGGACCTATCTGAAATGTGCCCCAGTCGTATGAATGATGCCCGTGCCTTTACGGATTATCGTTTCCGTTGTGAAAAGAATGCGGAACTCATGTCTCAAGTTGCCGCTTCAAGGTTGCCCTTGAGCTCTTATGATTCGCGCATGTATCTACAAAAGAATGCTAGGAAGATCATTGAACAACAGCGTGCCCGTGCTATCCAGGGACTTTCTCCTTGTGCTCCTTGTCTAAATCCCACGAACCCTTCTACCATGCTTGACAGCAGGTATGTTGTAAGGTGCGACAAGGTCAGCTGCACTCGTACCGAGATGAATAACCAGGGCGTAGGTGATTATCGGGCTTATTCATCATAATTTATAATTTGTAATTGATTATACTAATGAATAAATAATTAATTAATTAAATAAATCTTTTTTAGAAAACAACTATAGGTTATACATCATATGTCTTATAGTTTTGATAATGAGTTTGTACAATGTACCATATATGTAGAAGATGATCTTGATGCCAAAATCAAACTAAAAGGAAATGTAAAACAGATGGCTTCTGCGAAAGATGTAATTATTAGCGCCCCCAAACCAATCGACCGTATGACAAATTATACTGGTTCAGGATTACCTTTCCCGTGCGCCCAAATGGCTTTTGAAAATACACCAAATTTTGCCAAGCTCACGGAGCCAACCGGAGCATTTAATCTTGAATTTTCATTCCCAAATGGATATTACACGTGTGATGCCTATACAAAAATAATACCATCCGTGTTTGTTACATTGTATTGGAAAGATACTACGCGGGAAAAAACAGTGGTGAGACTACCATTATTTGATCCATTACCGATGAGAACTTTGAGCTATCGTCCGCATTATTACAAAGGTCCTCATTATTATGCTGTTAAATCGGATATTATTGGAATACGTGGAGCAGAGGCGACGATGCGGGCGCTTGCGGAAGCAAAGGTTAAGTACGATATAGCATAAAGACGGAATAGAATATATGACAATTTTATAGATTCTATAGTTTCAAAATAAGTTAAATTTATATTAATTTTAAGTTTATTTTACCTCTTTCACATCTTCCGTAATACATGAAGATTTATCATAGGATTCAGGCATATATTGATACCAAATATTATCATCTCCAAGGAATGCTTCACGTTGCATTCGCTTTGAATATTTAAACTGACACCTACTAATTTCATCCTCTTTTGCGTGAGTAGCAACAATCAGAGATTGAAGAGGGGCGTCTCCCCAGCGATAATAGAAAATAGATCCATTTTTATCAATAGCATCAATTGTTTTTTTGACATCCTCTCGTAGCCAGAAAGATGTTTTTGTAATATGAAAATTATTATAATACATAATTGGCATAGGAAGCTTAATTTTTTCTTCTATCTTTGGAAGATTCGGGGACGATGCTACGGTAATGACGCTCCTAAAATCATGTATATATTGCGTAATAGTTTCTCCGTGAACAAAAAGCTTCTCTATAAAATCACCGCGATCTGGAAAGAGAGATTTGAAGAAATCAAGCATTCCATAACAACATATTCCGCAGTCCACATGGATAAGATTGGAAGCATACACCAATTTCTTTTCATCTACCCATTCAAATAGATCTTTCTTGATAATTTCCTCTATAATTGAATCATCGTCCAGTCGCATCACATAGTCATATCCTTTCGCATATTTCGGCATATGTACAATCCACCAACGACACATTAGACGATAATTCATGTTTCGCCAATACGGAACCGGTTTCAAATCAATAATATTTTGTACCTTTTCCTTATCAATAAAATCAGGAACTACAAAATCTTCCTTATCCAATTGTACAAATGATACGAGAGAACGACAAGATCCTCTTACGCTTGTAATGATTTCTTGTTGCGCTTTATTATCAAAGTCGCCTTCATGAAGAACAACAACCGGATATTTATATTTGGCATTAAAGTTTTTAAACAGAAAATACAGAGATGTTTTTAAGTATGTCTTACGAACATCCGTATTCTGTGTAAGGTAGAAAATAGCGGCATTTATTTTAGTTTTTTCCATTTTTGATGAAATCCTAATCCTAAAAATGAATATAAGTTAGTTCCTTATACGAATTTAATTATGTATTTATAATACAAATAACTTTTATATAATTTTATAATTTTATAGCTTTGAAGCATTGATTCCGCGCGGAACATCGGTGTCATTTGTATCTGTATCATCAATATAATAAGGAGGATCTATACCTTGAGGAGGCGACGATATAATATTCGCAGATGTTTTTGATTTATCAATAGATTTTGGTAGGGGATTTGAAGATTCAACAGGAGGGCTATACTTTTTTATAACAGGAATAGTCGTATTTTCTAAAACAGTCTGTTTCATAGGCTTTATAGACGAGACACCCTCTGTATTATCAGCTATATCCTCCGGATAGCTAATATTATAATTGTTGTTTTTATGCATGATGGCTGCTACTGGAACCGATTTCTTTTCTACAACGAAAGACTCTTTTTTCTCCGATTTGGATTCTGATTCTATCTCATATCCATCTTCTGGATTATCTATCATCCATCGTCTTTTTCCATCATGAGCAATCTCATTTGTACTGGCAGTTTCCGGCTCTTTATATTTGCATTCTGTAAGTTCTTTCTTAAGAGAATTAATCTTTGTTTTTGATTCGTTATCCTTCTGGTTCGCTGTTTCAATAACTCTTCTTTCTACACCAGTTTGTTGTTTCTGCATATAATCGCTCAATGTATCAATTTCGGTTTCTGTTAGTTTTTGATCAATAAAACCGAAGGAGAACAGAACAGCATCTAGGCTACCGAAACTATTAATTTCCATACGACTATTACCGAGCTTGATGGGTTGAGAAACAGTAATATCTGCTGTATATTTGCTCTTACCAATATACAATATCGCTGTTTTATCTTTTGAAGCAGGGTTTGTATCTACGGTAAGAGCATACAGTGTAGGATTTCCATTAGAAAGTAAAGTACTTGTAGTTATATCCCAAATATAACGGTTCTTTTCGGCGCCGAGGACAAGTTCTACCGCTGTACGACCGGTCATTTGAGACGGTTTCATAGTCAGTCTTACGCTGTTCGGTGTTTCAGCATATATACGGAAAATAGTGATCTCTTTTGTATTTGTATTTGTAAAATCAGGAGCATTCATAGATGCGTATAGGAATAGTGTAAATGGGCTTAATTCAAAGGGGTTACTGGCATTTGCCAGATAATCACATGGGGGGCCTAAAAGTATTACATTTTTCATTGACAATCCCTTACCGACAATGGAAGAAGGTGGAGCTCCGGTATTTACATTAAAGTATACAGATGGATCTTTCAGGTCAAACCATCTCATTAGGTTTGAGCAGTACGGTGAAGAAGATTTACCAATTACACCCGTGCTAAAGCTTGACAAATACAATTTCATTTTTGTATTGTATGGAATTACGGAAATGTCTTCAATAAAGTTGCCAGATGGACAATCTGTTCCCAGTACAAAGGGCTTTTTATCATTTTGAGATGTATTACTCGCCGATTCTACTGCTTTCGTATCTATATTTTCAGTATCAACAAAGTGCTCTTTCTTATCTATATACTTGAAATACAAGTATATACCTATCAATACTCCAAAGGCGGTTGCCAACCAGAATATGTACGAACGATTCATAAAAAGGTATATCTATATTCATGCTACAAAAAACAAATAGATATAAAGCCGGTTTAAACAATAAAATATATATACGAACAACTTTATTCAAATGTCCGATAGCAGCGATGAAGAACACATAAATGACATTATCCTTGATGAACCGATGTTCTATATACTTACTCAGTTTCTTGAGACGAAAGATGGTAAGAATATAGCAACTATCTTGAATGAGCTTACAACCGAACTAAAGGCGCTGCGAATTATGTTCCAGGCTTCTTCTTCTGCCAAGTCTTCGTCGAATTCGGCTTCCACTTCTGTCCAGACGAACTCGGTTGCCGCGCCTGATACGGAACAATAGAATCTTGTATCTCATCATACCCGATATCGCCATTGTAGATTTTATCCCATATTTTCTTATTTATACTTAGATTTTTACCATTTTGTTTTACATAAAGTCCATATCGGCCAATAGCAATTTCATAAGGACTTTTATCGGGATCCGTATCCGTATTTGTCACCGTGATCGGTAGGCGTTTTAGAAATGTTATATCCGTTTGTTTCAAAGTTTCTATTGTTTTTTCTTTCCACTCCATCAGCGGAGTGATACTGATAAATTTCTTTTCAGATGGCACAAAGAGAGCAGGACCATATTTTGTTTGTACAATATCCGCATCTGTTCCAAATTGCCGAATAACATTTTTAGGGCGTATTTCTTTTTCGTCCGTACCAGTTTCGCTATTTGCTTTTTCTTTATTTTTCTCTTTTTGAATCTCCGATGCTTTTTCCAGAAGACACATGAAGTCGTCGTAAAACTCATTCAACATACTTTTCTTTTCAAGTTCGCGATTGCTGATACTATCTAATTTTGTTTCCATACTCGCAGTAAATCCAATATCAATCGCGTCTGGTGCTACTTCCTCAAGATATTGAACAACCCTCGTTCCAAGAGATGTTGGAAGAATCCGGTCTGTTTCACTACCACCTACCGTAATTGTATTTTCCTTAATGGATACTTTTTTGATTTCCATATTTGCTTCATAGCTTACAGTGGAATGGACTGTTTTCGGATTAGACCCCTTTGATACATACGCTTTGCTAAATATTTTATCAATAATAGAAGCATAGGTAGATGGTCTTCCAATACCTGCTTTTTCAAGCGCTTTTACAAGACTTGGCTCGTTAAAGAGAGAGGGTGGTCGAGAGACATCTCCATTTCCACGAAATACTTTTGGAATAGTATGAATACCGACATCGTTTGTATCGTTGGCCTTGTCGCGTAACGCTTTTGCTATATCCGGTTGTTCTACGACATCTGGTTGCCATACTCGTAAATATCCTCTCTCCATAAGAACACGCGTTGTACCAACAAACGATCTACCGTTCAATATAGGCATTTCTGTGGAATTCGCTGTAATTTTTGTTTTTAGTTCAAGATACAAAGCAGGGGGCATCTGGGAAGCCACCGTGCTTCTCCAAATAAGATCATATAGCTTAGCATGTGCGGTTGTAATCTTATCTGTTAGTGGTAATATATCGGTTGTGGTATCAATATGTGTAGGGCGAATACACTCGTGTGCCTCTTGAGCATTGGCCACTTTTGTTTTGAAAATACGAGGTGTGATATAATCCTTACCAAATTGTTTGCCAATATAAGTATGGATAGCTGTCTTCGCATCATCTGAAAGACTCGTTGAGTCTGTTCTCATATAGGTAATATGACCCGCCTCATACAATGCCTGTGCCATCTGCATCGTGCTCTTTGCTCCAATACGATGTCTTGAATATGCCTCTTGTTGCAGCGTAGATGTTGTAAATGGTGCGGATGGATTACATTTGCTCTCTTTCGCCCGGAATGTAGTTTTCCATTTAGATATTTTCCCTTTTCGCGCCAACTCTTTCATAAGACTTTCGGTCGCTTTTTGATCTGTAAGAAGTTCTCCTTCCAACACCGTATTCGTAAGTGTTCCGTTGTCATCGCCTATTTCAAAAGCCCCTTCAATAGACCAATTATTTTCATGTTCAAATGTTTTGATTTCATTTGCTCTATCTACGGCGATACGAAGAGCGACACTCTGTACGCGTCCTGCGCTAAGACCGGAACTTGCGAAACGCCTCCATAGAAGAGGGGAGAGCTTGTATCCAACAATGCGGTCAAGAATACGCCTTGCTTCCTGAGCATCCACCAGATCTGTATCAATATCACGGGGATTTAATAGAGCTTCAACTACTGCTTTTTTGGTAATCTCGTGAAATGTCACGCGCCTGGTCTTAGCCAAAGATAGACCGAGAACATCATATAGATTTTTTGCTATAGCTTCTCCTTCCCGATCCGGATCTGCCGCAAGATATACCATAGTACAACCTTTCACTAAACTTTTTAGCTTCTTAATCGTCTCACCTTTACCGGCAATGGATACATATTTTATTTTCCAAGTATCTGTATCAATACCCATTTCTTTTGGCGGAAGATTTACCACATGTCCCAGTGAGGCAACCACTTGGAATGTCCCATAGCTACTAAGTTCAGGTGCCGACTTTAGATAATTTTCAATTGTTTTTGCTTTAGAGCTTGACTCCACAATGACAAGGTTCATTTTAGATCCCATTGTATTGTATTGTATCGTAATGTATTATACCGTACTATTTATGTAATTGTATTCATTTTTTTATGAATACAATAAGTCTCAAAATAAATGTGAATACCTAATAGAACCATACAATGGGTATCATAAAGCTACTATTTGTCCTCTTTTTCGTTATAAACGCTCTCTTCTGGGGTCTATGGCCTCACAGCGCTCATTGCAGTCTTGCCGCTGCTTTTGGTATGACCAAGTGCGTACCTCATATCATGCATATATCTCTCGGTATTGCTTTCTTCCTCGTTGCTGTTCTTATAGCACAATGGGGTAATGTATCTATGTAATAAATTAGATATCAAGGCTCATAGATACTTTTGGAATAATTCGCCTTAGGCTCTTCCGTTCTTCCACAGGTCTTTCTGCTTCAAAGATCTTCTTTACCAGCTCTTCTCCGCTGATGCCGGTATTCTCAAGTATCATCGTGCGAACATTGTTCAGCTTTAGAGGCTGTTTAACCTGTCTTACCTTGTGCTGAATACGACCTTGTTGTGTATTCAAATTATCATAGCCGTACTTTGCCATAAAATCTTCTATTTTTTGTGTGATCGCTTTCTGGTGTATCCTCCTTTCACGGATAGCATTTGTTAGCTTACGAATAACATCATCTATTTTTGTCCATTCGGCTACACGCTGACGGAAAAGATCTAATTCTTCATCCGTAGGGGTTGGTCCAGTGGTGTCGTCTTCATCATCATCTTCGTATAGTAGTTCATCCATATAACCTCGCTCCGATGGAGCCTTATGCGAAAAAACGGATCTCGGCATGTTTATGATATTATATATAATATAAAGTACGGTTTATATGTTTATATTATTTCTTCTCTTTTTTATCTTTCACACCTTTGGTGGAAGATGATTTTGATTTTGACTTCTCTTTTGGCTTCTCTTTCTTCTCTTTTGAAGATGAAGTAGGATTTTTCGCATATTTTTCAATAAAGCCGGATACAATCTCATAGGATCGGGTATCGTTAAAATCTTCAACAGCATTTTTATTGTTATACGCCCGAAGTGTAGGAAATCCTTGAACATTTTGCATACTTGTAGGAAGCATTGTCATATCGCTGGATTCAACCGTAATGAGTACATATCCTTTTTTGTTTGTATAATAGGAACAAACCTTTTTCCATACAGGCATAAACATTTCGCAATGTATGCATCCATTCATATAATGTAAGACTACGCATTTACCCGATTCTATATAGGGCATTATCTCGCCCGAACTGGATTTTGTAAATTTGTACGATGGCATACCTTTCTATATTTTGATGAGTAAAAAAGTTATCATTATAACAGACATAGCCCGACGCGCTAATTTTATCTCTCAAAAGTATAATAGAATGTCGTACGATCCATCGTGCTCCGAGAAGTCAAATCAAATTTCATGCCAACGACAAACTGAACTGGCAAAGATACAAGCAGATCAAGAAACAACAAAGCTCCGCTATATGCTTCAATATCCCGCTTGTTCTCGTATGACACAACTTGCTGATCGCGGAAAGGAACATTGTCTTATGCTCGGTCGTAAAGGGAATTATCTAAATAATGCTTTCTGCCGCGTATTACCTCAGGTTAGTATTCTTGATTTCCCCAACAATATGTGTGAAATAAATACGCAATCAAAAGAATGTCAAAAATAGTATCATTCGCTAACTTTTTATTTTATTATTAAGTACCTAAGCAATAATTTATCATTGTTATGGTAAGAGATATGCCTACACCCGTTGATCAAGAGCTATACAGCAAGGTAAAGAAGGAAGCGGATAAGAAGTTTCTAGCACCAACCAGTATATATAAGTCATCATGGATTGTGGCCGAATATAAGAAACGCGGAGGCGTCTATTCAGAGCCGAAAGAGAAAAATCAAGGTCTATTACGATGGTTTCGTGAGAAATGGGTAAATCTTACCAAACCAATCAAGGACAAGAACGGTAATATTGTCGGTTATGAGGAATGTGGTCGTAAAGAAGCGACTTCAAAAGGTACATATCCTTTATGTCGTCCATTAAAAAGAATCACGCGTGATACACCGAAAACAGTGTCTGAATTAACAACTGCCAGTATAAAAAAAGCAGAAATAGAAAAGCAAAAAATCAAGCAAAAAGGGCATGTTTTATTTGACAAAAATAAAAAGTAAATTTGTAGTAGCATTATGATATACGATATTCGTTCTCCATTTTTTAGGCACTTTATAACATCGCGATTTCGTGTAAAGAAAACAGATAGTAATCATGAGACAGCCGAACAAATGCTTACCCGTTTTCAAACAAAACTACAAAAACCTATGGGTCCATCTGGATCCGTATAAATAAAAATATAAATAGTTCTTTTTCTTTTAGTTATTATATAATAGAATATAATAGAATATAAATGGATAAACTACATATGGCAATTTGGGCGGATATCGTCATGAGAACATTGATTGTGATAGGGGCATTGAACTGGGGTCTTATAGGCTTCTTTGATTTTAATCTGGTAGAGTGGATCAATGATCACACCTTTGAACATTTGGATACCGTTGTGTACTGCTTAGTAGGTATATCTGCTCTGTTCTACTTCTTTGCCAGAGACTACTATCTTCCTTTCCTAGGAAGAAGTGCATACCCATGTGGTTCTATGATGCAGAAGACACCAGATAATGCTGATTTATCCGTAACAGTTAAGGTAGAACCAAATGTGAATGTAATCTATTGGGGAGCAGAGGAAGGTGATAATATAAAGGCAGACCCTATCATTGCTTACTCGGAATATAGCAATGCGGGTGTTGTAAAGGCAGATCAACACGGCACTGCTGTTCTTCGTGTACGAAAACCAGCTGCATACAATGTTCCAGGTAAAACCTTAGGTCCTCATGTTCATTTCCGTACTTGCGAAAGGAATGGTATGTTGAGCCATGTTCAAACGGTATTTGTTGATGAGAAATCAAAATTATAATATCATAGCAGAATATAGAAACTGAATAGAATAGAACAAGTCTATATTAATGACCTTTAAATTAGAAACATGGCAAGGTATTGCCGTTGCTTTGTTCGTATATTTAGCAGTAGGATATACAAATCAGTTTGCTACTGAGAATACGGTGTCGTATGTAATGGATACGCCACCATTGTATGATCGCGGACATAATGTTCTTCCTCTTGTTCCAAAGCTTTATGCTGATATTGCTGTAGTATCGATTGTAGCTTATTTCGTATTGCGTTGGGGTATAAGATATCCAAAAGCTCTTGAAAATTATCTATGGATCGTGGCAATCCTTTTCGTAGGTAGAGTGGCAATGTTTACGGTAACACAAATACCTCCTGCACGACCAGAATGTTCAAGTAGGAAGCCAGGTGATCCAATACGATATCGTGTATTCCAAAAAGGTTGGAAAGAATGCAAAGATCTTATATATTCAGGTCATACACTTCATACCGTATTGGCTCTTCTATTTATACTTTATTTATCAAAATCAGTTCTTGAAAAATTCATTGTTACAATAGCTGTCGGTATAGCATTGGTCCTTATTATAGCATCACGAATCCATTATACCGTAGATGTTCTTTTGGCCACATTTATTACCATATTGGTATTCTTTGCTTGGCCGGGTGTAGATAATGTAATTGACAATATATTAAAAGGAGGACTTTACGGTATTACTCTTACGCAAACACATAATTTGGCAAAGTAATAAATAATAAACAATAACAAATAACCAAATAACCAATAACCAATAACCAATACGCAAAGTATTATGATCGCGATTTACGATTATAATAATAAAAATAAAAATGGTCCCGCCCGGATTTGAACCGGGGAGGCTCCCTACCTACGCGCTCTGCATATAAGAGGAGTATGATAACCGGGCTTCATCACGGGACCATATTACATTGTTGATATTTCTTTAAATTATTTTTTAGACTTAAGGGGTTTTACCGGCGTCTTCTTTGTCATTAGAAATGCGAAGCAACTTGCGAATACGCCTTTCGCCTCCATAGCAACGCCTATAGCCTTTGTAATATCAAAGCGTCCCTTAGAAGTATCTACCAGAAGACCAATCACATCATTGATCAAGTTTCCTTGTACAAGTGTAGTAATTGTATCAATAATTGGTTTAGGTATAACATCATCTGCTGTTCCTAGAACCCCATCTTTACCGCTGGCAAGACTGGTAAGACCTTTTATGAGGAGGGTCTTCTTTTCCGTACCAGATAGAGTAGGATACTTATTCATCAGTTGCATACCAACACCAACGATATTCATTGGGTTTGATATAAGATCGGCGCGATTTGCTATAGCGTCACGAAGACCTTGAACTACTTCAGTGGTGATGACTTGCATGTGTTTTCTATACAAGCATTATGTATTTTTATCTATGATAGACAACACTGCCATAGCCTCTTTGCTTTGTTGTTTAGGATCTATTCCAAGTATCTTTAACATACGACGGGCATTCTTGTTTTTCGTTTTTTTAATATCATTTGTCGTATCATTCTTTTTTAACATAAATATATTTCTCTTTTCAAAACGAACCGTATCATTAAAATCATAGTCATATTTGCCAACAAGATGGTTATCTACAACGCCAATAATGGTATTATCAATAACCTCTTTTATACGAACAAAGAATCTTTCAAATCCGTTTGATATCTTTGCAACATCATTTGATGAAAGATTATCAAGATCTGCTTCCGTGGGAATATCAAAACAGTCGCTATATTCATCTTTATTATGGATCACGTCGACCCAGTCGTCCGTATGGATAATACAATTATCCATGCCCTTTATATTAGATTACAGTAGTACTTATTTTTTAAGCAGAGTATAATCATAAATCATTTAATCTTTGTTATTTTGTTCAACAATTATTTTGAATGAAAAGCTTGTTTGAAGTTGGGCATTTGGATTAGCACCATTGTCGTTGCCAAAATTTACAATATTACCTGAAGGGTCTCTTAGTTCAATTGTCATCTTATCAAGTCTTGCTCCGCGGAAAGGATATATCTTCCTTGCTCGATCGCCCATATCCTGGTAGTTATAAAGGAACGAACCTATCGCGTGTTGTGGTAATAATTTAGCGAAAAAGCGTTTTCCATTACAGGTGGTATCTATAATACCCTCTATTTCGCGAATATTGAGATACAAATATTGCATATCAAGTACATTAATTGTATTTGGAAATACGGAATTCATTAGCTCGATGCTGATAACATTCTTAAAGCTTCGTTGGATTTGTGCTCCATTGAATGGATCCGGGGGATCAAGCTTTACCTCAAACTGACTACTAAAAGGCCATAATGTTCTGTCACGGTCTCTTGAATCAATATTGATGTAATATGTTTTCGTATGTATCTTCTTGCCATTTACCTGATATAGTGTAGATGACATAATAGCAAGGATATGTTTATCTTATTACTATATGTTTGTGAAAAATAAGTTAGAAATTAACCACTCTATATTTTTTAGTAGTAATGTCCCTCTAAACTCTCTGTAGTATGATAGATGAAACTGCTTTATCCCATTTAATAGTCGGCTCTGGTCTTGGATCACGGATAATAACACTCAAATCGGGCTGACTTGTTGTAAAAGATACATCGTTTCCGCTAAATCCATTCTTATCATATACCGTAATTTTATATCCATCCCTCAATTTTATTGATTTGAGCGATTTATCACTATAACCTTTCTTCTGTAGATCTGAAAGATTATAGCGACCTATATCAATCGTTATGCCTTTACCGCGGAATTCAATATCGTCATAAAGTTCGCAAGGATATCTTATTGCCGCAGAAGTGGCGTCTTGTATTTGTTCGCCAATAGTTGATTTGAGAAGACAAGTACCGTCATCTTTTATAACCGCTGCTGTACATGCCGGATTTTTTTTACATTCTGCTTCGCAACTGGAAGCATACTTTTTTTCCATTTCTGATATGGTTTTTCCAAACAGATCTGTATTTTTATCAATATTCATAAAATTCTCAATGCGCCTGTATTGAAGGACAATAATAACAACAAGTCCAATTATTATAAGAGATGTTGCTGCTACTATTACTCTCTGTAGGTTTATCATCATTGTACTGACTATGTACCGCTAATTTATTGATAGACAAAAAATAATAATATAAATAATATAAATAATATAAATAATAAAAATAGAGTTTATTTTTATTTTTATTATTTATATTTTAATTTTTAGAATATCGTTTTGGTCTTATATTTTTAGGTTTTCGTCTTGTAGAATATTGAACAGGTTGAACTGTTTCTTCTTCCTTTATTTGTTGTTCTACCGAAATTAACCACTCATTAAAGTCATTTTGATCTTGTACCCATTCTTCGTGTGCTTGTTCTACAAGCCATCCCGGTAAAGGCATTGTATATGTTTATATGTAAACCTTATTTTATAACTATACTATCAATTTTTATAATAAAGTACGGTTTTTATTATGTGAAAGATATAAAACAGAGCTATATTCTATAAAATATGAATAAAAATAAGCCACGAAGTGTAATTGCACAACTCGGCATTGAAGCTACATATCTTACAATGCCTGCTGTAACGAATGTTGAAAAAGTAAATCAACCGAAGGTTAAAAAAAGCCTACTTGAAATGCTACAAATCCCGATGGAATACCATATGAATATGACCGACTATAAAGCAAACAATATTATAGAAACAAAATGCGAACATCAACTTGTCGTTTTTACAGATGGAGCCTGCAGCAATAACGGATCTTTACGCGCGAAAGCAGGATACGGAGTTGTATGGCCTAATAATCGCGGATTTGATGTAAGTAAGCGTCTATTTGGAACGGACCAGACAAACAATCGTGCAGAATTTATGGCTCTAATTGAGGCACAAAAAATTGCTGATATTATTGAACCTACGCACCAAAAACCCCTTTATATTTATACTGATAGTGAACTTCTTATAAATTCAATTACGAAATGGTTATCTGGATGGAAGCGTAATAACTGGAAAAAAAGTAATAAAAAACCAGTGCTAAATCAAGATCTTCTTAAACAGATTGACAGTAATTCTCGTCCTCTCATCTTTAAACATGTGCGAGCTCATACAGGGAGGAAAGATTGGGAAAGTATATACAATGATGAGGCGGACAAGTTAGCTCGTGAAGGAATTCATAAATAACCATCTCCTCCCTTTTAATCACTGGTATCTTTTTCCATTGAATGTTCAATTTTAGCAATACTATCAAGAAGATCAAACGGCTCTTCGTTTTCTATATTATCCATATTATTTGGATTATCCACAAGATTACATTGTAAGCCTTCAATTATATGACCAAGATCATTTTCATCTATCGTCTCTTTTTCTAAAAGAGCATCCGCAATCCGGTGTAAATAAAATTCATTATCTTCCAGCATTTGTACTGCTTTTTTATACGCGTTATCTACAAGGAATCTAACTTCAAGATCCATATCATTCATCGGCTTATTTTCATCTATAAACATGGGTCCTATCTGTTCATTGAAACCATAACGACATACCATATCCGTAGCGATACTTGTAACGATTTCAAAATCTCCACTGGCACCGGTTGTAACTTTCATTTCTCCAAATACTATTTCTTCTGCTGCTCTTCCACCAAGAGATACAATCAGTTTATTTTGTAGATATTCTCGTGATAAAAGACCACCATCAATACGATCTTCATTTGGTTCAAAATAAGTAGCTCCTCCTGAATTACCCCTTGGTGTGATCGTTACTTTCCGGATACTATCAAAATCGCTGACAATCAAAGCCAGGAGTGTATGACCTGCCTCGTGATATGCTATCGTTTCTCTTTTTTGTTCGCTAATAACCATACCTGTTCGTAATTCACCCATGGTTAGTTTTTCAAGAGACTGATCAAAATTCTCATTGGAAACCGTATCACTGGATGTTCGCGCGGCATAAATTGCTGCTTCATTGCAAAGATTCCTTAAATCTGCTCCCGAAAAACCAATTGTATTTTTTGCCAGTTTTTTAAGATTGACATCGCTTGATAAAGGTATTCCCTTTGTATGTACATTTAATATATCTATACGCCCTTTCATGTCAGGATATTCTACAGAAATACGACGATCAAAACGACCAGGTCGTGTAAGTGCCTCGTCAAGAATATCTGGGCGATTCGTGGCTGCTATAACAATGACACCATGATTTACATCAAAACCGTCCATTTCTGTAAGTAGTTGATTTAATGCCTGATCTTGTTCGTCATTAGCACCACTGCCGATAGACATACTCCGTGCTTTGCCAATAGCATCAATCTCGTCAATAAAGATAATACAAGGTGATTTTTCTTTTGCCTTGCTAAACATATCGCGAATTCTTGCAGCAGCAACACCTACAAATACTTCTACCATAGATGATCCCGATGTAGAAAAAAAGGGCACACCTGCCTCACCAGCTACACTGCGAGCAAGTAGAGTTTTACCACAACCAGGCGGACCATATAGCAGAACACCCTTAGGAATACGAGCACCTAATTTTGTATATTTATCTGGAAATTTGAGAAAATCAACAATTTCACTTAGATCTCGTTTCGCATTTTCTGCTCCTGCTACATCTGCGAAACTCGTATTGACCATCGTAGGATTAAAAAGAGTTGCTCTTGAATTTGTCATACCGAATACGCCACCATTGCCACCGCTCATGCCACCATTACGCGATGCCATAATAATATTAATAATCATACCAATAAATGCTACCTGAAATATAACTTGTAAGATTGTAATCCCAAACTTTGAAATAGTATCAAACCCGTATGTTTTTTTGTCATCGGTTATGTCAAGTACATTACTTTCGCTAATAGTAACATTTACTTTGTTAGAAACAAGGAAATTTATAATATCATAATCTTGTGGAAATACAACCTTTACTACACTGGTAATGTCATCTATCTCTATATTTATTTTTGCTATACGCATATTTGATGATACTACCGCATTTTTAACAACGCCGCTACGAATAGCAATAAGGAGATCACTGTATGACATCGTGTTATTTTCAATATGAATAGATGGCGCCTTTTTTTGTTCAAAGAGTGTTTGTTTTCCTTGAAAGATATGGCGCGTTTCTGTACGAGGGATCACGGTATCCATTGGTGGGACATACATTACACCACTATCTGAAATAGATCGTACCATTCTATAATTTTTTGTATTTGGTTTGAACCCTCTAAATGTTGGAATAAGGTCTTGACTATTTTTTACTGCTTTTATGTACATTAGTATTGTTATATTATCGTAATATTTCTATAAATCTATTCTATTTTTAAAAATAGTTATAAAAAATAAAATAATTTTTTGTTATAATAGTAATTGTATTTCTAATTCTTGTATAATAGGAATATTTAGGCACCTGTATATGATAAGATGCATCTTTCGTAAGTAAGTATTATAATGTACTCGTTCAAGAACATTTTCAACTGATCTATCAAATATTTCCGGTTTGAAGTTGATAGGTACCTTGAGCGCTATATATTTACAATACAAACTGATGTCAATACATACTTCGGATAATTCTCTGTTTGAAAGGAAAAGTTGAATATTACTATTGTTTTTATAATCGGGACCTCCCCATGGTGGATCAAGGAATATAACATCTTGGTGTTGTTTTTGGCATACATCATAAACATCACCACATATACAGTGTATATTGCCAAGTCCAAGAACCGACATATTATTTTTAAGATACAAATATCTTGTAGGATCAATCTCTACCGCATTTACATTTTTAAATACTTTCGCAAAACTATATGTATTTCCCCCGATACATGCTGTCCCATCTGTAATAATAGCATCTTGATCTATAAACATGCATATATCTTTTGTGATTTTATCCGCTGTAACCTGATCTGTTACGCTATAGGATGCTTCGTAATCCAATTCAAGTTTTGACCGTGTTTCATGTGGTACATGACGGAAATAGAAGTCTCTCTTGTCCATTCATTCCAAACTAAATTTATAGTTTTAGTTCCAGTTTTAGTTATTACAATAGCTTTTAACCTCTTTATGTCAATTTTTCTTTTAATTATGAAGCAAGAAAAGACCAAACATAATGA